>Ga0164313_10001460_pt1 | contig 20864 bp, 31 predicted proteins | sample GuaBasSedimGuay4_FD_113735 | JGI IMG/M metagenome (GOLD analysis project Ga0164313, IMG submission 113735) | Subseafloor sediment microbial communities from Guaymas Basin, Gulf of California, Mexico - Guay4, Core 4569-4, 0-3 cm | ecosystem: Environmental > Aquatic > Marine > Hydrothermal vents... | reverse complement strand
GGGGGCGCTGGCCTTTTTTGGCGAAAAGTATGGTGACAAAGTAAGGATCATACGCTTTGGCGATTCTATTGAATTATGCGGTGGGACACATGTTGCTGCCACAGGGCAGATAGGGTATTTTAAGATCACATCGGAAAGTGCGATTGCTGCCGGAATACGCAGGATCGAAGCTATTACCGGTGTGGATGCGGAGAATTATGTGCAGCAAAAGATGGAGACAGAAAGCAGCATCAGACAAATGCTGAAGAATCCGAAAGATCTGGCCAGGGGTGTTCAGGGACTGATAGAAGAAAATAAGAAACTGCAAAAGCTGACGGAAAACCTGAACCGAAAATTATCTGCAGGCCTGATCACGGAGCTTAGAGCTTCGGCCAGCGAACATCATGGTGTTGACCTGATTGCAGCCCTGGTGGATGCCGGAACCGATGTGGTGAAAGATATGGCTTTTAAGCTGGTACGGGAAAATAAGAAAGCCCTTGTGGTGCTGGCTAATGCTGCTGAAGGAAAAGCCTTTCTGACTATCGCCCTCGGAGAAGATGTGATCAGTAAAAAAGACTTTAATGCGGGCACGATGGTCCGTGAACTGGCCAAAGAGATCAAGGGTGGGGGCGGAGGACAGGCCCATTTTGCTACTGCAGGTGGCAAAGATCCCGCTGGCATACAGGCAGCGCTGGATAAGATCAAGACGCTGGTATAGCTGTCACTTTCCTGCACAAATCTCAAATGTTCCATATGCTGGAACTTTCTTCCCATTTTGAGATTATTTGATTTGGATATTTGTCCTAACTTTCACTGAAATAGCTATTTATCATGAAAACATGTCTTTGGCTTGTAATTTGCAATATATGATAATGGATTTCCTGAAAGACACAGAAACCCGAATCGATTAAATAAAATTACCCCGCCCCGGCGGGGTTTTTTTTGCGTATTTTGTATCTTTAGATTAAAATAGACCGCGCTGTGCCAAAAAGTAAAAAGGAGAAATCAAAAAAATACTGGGAAGACGAGCTTAAAACGCTGGAGAACGCCTTTCAAGACAGTGAAAAGAAATATTGGGAGCTCATTGAGCTGATCCCCCTTGGAATATTTGAATACAATAATGAGGGAATGATCATTCGTTGCAACTCCTTTGGCCTGGAAATGATGGGTTATACTCCTGAAGACCTTGAAAAGGGTATCCCGGTATTTGATGTTGTTCATCCTGATGATCTTGATACCGTAAAGCATCGCTTTGCCAAACTTTTTGAAGGACAGCCTATGGAGGGTGAGGAGTATACAGGCGTCATGAAGAATGGCAATACGTTTCCGGTTTTGCTGTACTCTTACCCCATTTACTCAAATGATGTTGTAGTGGGCGTGAGGGCTGTAGCCTTTGACCTGACAAAATCCAGGAAAATTGAAAAGCAACTGCAGGAGGTGTTAAACAGGTATGAGGTCATGCTTACAGCTTTGCCGGATATCATGTTCAGGTTTGACAAAGAGGGAAGGTTTATCGATTATCACGCCAACTCGCCTGATATACTAGCCCTGATCCCGGAATCCTTCATGGGCAAAATGCTCTCCGATGTTCCATTGCCCGAACAAATGCGCAAGAGTGGAGTTGACAGGATCAGGCAGGCCCTGGAAACAAATGAGATCGTGATCGATGAATATTCCTTTGCCGAAGGTGAAAATATTAATTATTTTGAAGCACGCTATATCCCCATCGGTTCTGAAGAAGTATTGGTGATCATCCGTGATGTTACCAGGATGAAGAAGGATACAGAGGCACTGAAACTGACACAGTTTTCTGTCGATCAAAGTGCCGATTCGGCCTTCTGGATGGGGAAAGATGCCCGTTTCTGTTATGTGAATGATGCTGCATGCAAGGCACTCGGCTATACAAAGGAGGAATTGCTCAAGATGAAGGTCTATGAGATCGACCCGATGTTCCCTGAAACAAGTTGGGCGAAACACTGGAAGGAAGTGCGGGAAAGAAAGAATTTCTCCATAGAATCAATTCATCGTACCAAGGACGGAAGGGAATATCCTGTAGAGCTGATGGTGAACTACCTGGAATTTGATGGCACGGAATATAATTGTGCTTTTGCCCGGGACATTACCGAAAGGAAACAGAATGAGAAGAACCTGAAGGAAGCGAAGGATAAGGCTGAGCAGGCAAACAAGATTAAAAGTGAATTTATTTCGAATATTTCCCATGAGATCCGGACCCCACTGAACTCGATCATTGGATTTTCCGAGATGCTTACCAGCCATATCGCGGAGCCCAGGTTAAAAGAATATGCCGGATCGATCAGATCTGCCGGCGATAGCTTGCTGATGTTGATCAATGATATACTCGACCTTTCGAAGATTGAGGCAGGACGTCTTGATATCAGCCTGGAAGCTGTTGAACTAAGGACGGTAATCACCGAGATATCACAGGTGTTTGCAGTTAAAGTTGCCAAGAAAAACCTTGACTTTATAGTGGATGTGCAGGATAATGTGCCTGAACTTCTAATGCTCGATAAGATCAGGATAAGGCAGGTGTTATTCAACCTTATTGGTAATGCGGTAAAGTTCACACAGAAAGGCTACATCCGGCTCATCGTTCAGCTGCTCGATAGAGAAAAGAAGGACGATAAAATGGACTTGCTTATAAAAGTAGAGGATAGTGGGGTTGGCATTCCTGAGGAGTCGCATGAAGCAATCTTTGATTCCTTTGTTCAACTTGAAAACACTACCGAAGTCTCACTTGAAGGAACCGGTCTGGGCCTTTCGATTACCCGGCGCCTTGTAGAAATGATGAAAGGAAGCATTTCATTGGAAAGTGCTCCCGGCAGCGGATCATCTTTTTCTGTTGTCCTGAAGGATGTTGACATAGCTGACCGGATGCTGAATATAGAAGAGAAACCTGAGGATCCACATGCTTTGTTTTCGGGCAGGCGTATTCTACTTGTCGACGATTCTGAGATCAACAGGAGGTTCGTAAAAGAAAACCTGATAGATTGCGGCGTTACGGTAAAGGAAGCAGTAAATGGTGCAGAAGCTGTGGAACTTGCCCCCGGGTTCGAGCCCAGCATAATTCTTCTCGATATCATGATGCCGGTGATGGATGGATATGAAGCTGTTGTTAGACTGAGGGCCAACCCTCAAACTGCCGGAGTGCCCATCCTTGCCTTGACAGCCCTGGCTATGAAGGAAGATATAGAGCGGATCAGCAATTCGGGCTTTGATGATTTTCTGATCAAGCCTTTCCACATTGAAGAGCTGTATGATAAAATACGTGAATTACTTGCATTGAAGGAGCCGGGAAGCCAGGCGAAGGCTGATCTTCCTTATGATAATGAGGAGAGTGAAGAGAAATACCTGCAATCCCTGGCACAGGCTGTTGACAGGATCGAACAGCACTTCCTGCATCTGTGGCAACAGGCCAATGATCTGAAGGAGTTCAACTCTATACGTACATTTGCTGAAGCCATACATGGCATTGGAATGGAACTCGACATCAAACTTCTGGTAGATTATGGAGATAAGCTGATCATATATTGCGACAATTACGATATTGAAAAGATCGATTCCAGCCTGGTGGCTTTTCCTGAATACCTCAATAAAATGAAAGAAATCATTAATCAACAGAAATAATATGCTTAAGGATTCTGCTAACATATTGATCGTAGATGATATACCATCCAATATCCGTTTAATGGTAAGTATTTTGGATGATCACGGATACTCTGTATCTTATGCCCAGAGTGGTAAACATGCCATCGAGTTATGCAAGAAGGTATTCTTCGACCTCATCCTCCTGGATGTGATGATGCCTGGAATGGATGGTTTTGAGGTGTGTGAAGTATTGAAAAGCATGGAACTTACAAGGGAGATCCCTGTGATCTTCCTGACGGCCAGGACTGACCAGGACAGCATCTTAAAAGGTTTTGAGATAGGAGGGGTGGATTATGTGACCAAGCCCTTCAGTGAGAAGGAGCTTCTGGTTAGGATTCGCACCCACCTCGATTTGAAACAAACCAGGGATGCGCTGGAGTCGGAATTGGATTTCAAGAAGAAGGTCATGACAGAAAATGCGCTTTTTATCACCCGCCGGACCGAATTAGGGAATACCATCATTGAAGACTTGCGGAAGATCAACAAAGCTACCCAGAATGAATACAGCGACAATATTCTGGCGGCAATCTCAAGGTTGAAGAATCTCATCCAGGGGCAGGAGTGGAAGGAGTTTGAGGTACGCTTTGAGGAAGAACATGACAGGTTCAGGGAAAAACTGCTTGCACTCCATTCTGACCTCACCCCGAATGAAGTAAAGCTTTGTACCTTCCTGAGGCTCGACATGTCGTCAAAAGAAATATCGGAGATTACCAAGCAGTCGGTCAGGGCACTTGAAACTGCCCGCAGCCGTATGCGAAAAAAACTGGGTTTAGAGAGATCGGATAACCTGGTCTTATACCTTCACGATATAGCATAAAAAAAGGCCGCTCCCGGAGCGGCCTTCTCTATTCATTCTTATTTCCTAAAGGAATTTAAAATCTTTCCCAAGATATGTCCCGGCATCACCAAGGATCTCTTCGATCCTGAGCAGCTGGTTGTACTTGGCGATTCTGTCGGAGCGGCTGGCGGAACCGGTCTTAATGAGACCGGTGTTCAGTGCTACAGCCAGGTCGGCAATGGTTGTATCTTCTGTTTCACCTGAACGGTGGCTGATCACAGATGTATATGAGCTCTTGCTGGCCATATCCACCGCGTCGATGGTTTCTGTGAGTGTACCAATTTGGTTTACTTTGATCAGGATGGAGTTGGCTATGCCCATATCGATCCCTTTTTTCAGTCGGTTGGTGTTGGTAACAAAAAGGTCATCACCGACCAGTTGAACCTTGTCGCCCATCTTCTCTGTCTGGAGTTTCCAGCCGTCCCAATCGTCTTCGGCCATGCCATCTTCGATGGAGATGATGGGATATTTCTTAGCCCAGTCAGCCCAAAAATCAACCATCTCAGCAGGTGTAAGCTTGTCGCCGGTCGACCATTTAAGGTGATACACATTCTCTTCCGGGATATAGTATTCTGATGATGCAGGATCGAGTGCAAGGAATATGTCTTCACCGGCTTTGTAGCCTGCTTTATCAATGGCTTCAAGAACAACCTTAACGGCTTCCTCGTTGGAGGAAAGGTTGGGTGCGAAACCGCCTTCATCACCAACGTTGGTAGAATGTCCGGCCTTTTTCAGTACGGCCTTCAGGTTATGGAAAACTTCTGCTCCCATCCTTATGGCATCGCTAAATGTTTCAGCACCAACGGGCATGATCATAAATTCCTGGAAGTCAATGCTGTTGTCTGCATGAGAACCTCCATTCAGGATATTCATCATGGGTACGGGCAGTACATGTGCATTCGGTCCGCCAATATAGCGGAACAGGAACTGACCTGTATCCTGGGCAGCAGCATGGGCAACGGCAAGTGAAACGCCTAGCATAGCATTGGCACCCAGTTTTTCTTTGTTTGAAGTGCCGTCGATTTCAATCATTCGCTGATCGATATCCCGCTGGTCGGTCACATAATACCCCTGCAGTTCTTCTGACAGAATATTGTTTACGTTTTCAACTGCTTTTAGTACACCTTTACCCATGTAAGTGCCTTCGTCATTATCGCGAAGCTCTACTGCTTCGTGAATACCGGTGGAAGCACCTGATGGAACAGCTGCGCGCCCCACTATGCCCGTATTGGTGTATACATCTACCTCGATGGTAGGATTCCCACGTGAATCAAGGATCTGTCGTGCGTGGATATTGGCAATAATTGCACTCATAACTAAATATTTTCAGGTTTATAATTTCTTGAGATAAAAAAAGGATAAAGCTAACCAAAACCCTATCCTTTTAAGCCTTTATATGAAGGATTCTATTCCTTCTTGTCTTTCTTTTCTTCGTCTTTGGGTTCTTCCTTAGGCTCTTCATCTTTAGGTTCTTCCTTCACCTCAGCGGCAGGTTCTTCCTTAGGCTCTTCAGCTTTGGGTTCTTCTTTCACCTCAGCGGCAGGTTCTTCCTTAGGCTCTTCAGCTTTAGGTTCTTCTTTCACTTCATCTTCGGCGACTGCAGCTTCTTCCACTACTTCATCAGCAGTTTCAACAGCCTGTTCTGCAACGATAGTATCGCCTTCTTCCTTCTTGGCACCGCTTCTTCTCCTACGTGTTTTCTTAGGCCCTTTAGCTTTTGCGTCGAGCAGGTTTTCGTTATAGTCAACCAGCTCTATCATAGCCATCTCCGCATTATCACCCAGCCTTGCACCGATCTTAATGATACGTGTGTAACCACCCGGGCGGTCGGCCACCTTCACTGACACTTCCCTGAAAAGTTCTGTTACGGCTACCTTGTCATTGAGGTAGCTGAAAACAACCCTTCTGGAGTGTGTAGAATCGGTTTTCGACTTGGTGATGAGGGGTTCAATATATGTTCTCAAAGCCTTCGCTTTGGCAACAGTAGTCTTGATACGTTTATGAATGATAAGCGAACTTGCCATATTGGCGAGCATTGCTTTCCTGTGAGCACTCGTCCTGCTTAAATGATTGAATTTTTTACCGTGTCTCATTTCAATTATTCCTTATCTAATTTGTATTTCGAAATGTTCATGCCAAATTCAAGTCCTTTAGATTTGACCAGCTCTTCGAGTTCGGTCAGCGATTTCTTTCCAAAGTTCCTGAATTTAAGCAGGTCGTTCTTGTTAAATGTTACAAGGTCACCAAGTGATTCAACGTCGGCTGCCTTGAGGCAGTTGAGGGCTCTCACTGAGAGGTCCATGTCGATCAGCTTGGTTTTCAGTAACTGGCGAATATGTAATGAATTTTCATCAAATTCTTCTGTCACCGCTTTTTCTTCTGAATCCAGTGTGATCTTCTCATCTGAGAACAACATAAAGTGATGGATCAGGATCGTTGCAGCTTCTTTCAATGCTTCTTTCGGGGTAATAGAACCGTCGGTTTCAATCTCCAGGACCAGCTTTTCGTAGTCAGTCTTTTGTTCAACCCTCCAGTTTTCAACGTGATATTTCACATTTTTAATGGGAGTGTGGATTGAGTCGATTGCAATGGTGTCAACAGTATCATTTATGGATTTGTTCTCTTCAGCCGGAACATAACCCCTGCCTTTGTTGATGGTGAGTTCCATAGAAAGCTTCACGCTGCTGTCCATATGGCAGATCACCTCTTCCGGGTTCAGCACCTGGAATACCGATAAGAATTTATTGATATCACCGGCTTTAAACACCTCCTGGTCACCAATAACGATATGAATTTTTTCGTTGTTCTCGGTATCGATCTGCTTCTTGAACCTGATTTTTTTAAGGTTCAGGATGATCTGAGAAACATCTTCAACCACACCGCGGATGGTGGAAAATTCCTGGACTACGCCATCTATCCTCATGGATGTAATGGAGTATCCTTCAAGGGATGATAAGAGGATCCTGCGCAGTGCGTTCCCAATGGTTACACCAAAGCCCGGTTCCAGCGGACGAAATTCAAAGCTTCCTCTGAATTCATCAGCTTCTATCATGATCACCTTGTCTGGTTTTTGAAATGCTAATATTGCCATAATATGCTGTATATTAAATAATCACTAATGTGGGCTATCCTGCTTACTTACTTGGAGTAAAGTTCCACGATAAGTTGTTCCCTGATATTTTCCGGGATTTCTTCTCTCGTAGGGAAATTAATGAATTTACCTTCCATTCTTTCATCATCCCATTCCAGCCATCCATAGCTGTTGCTGCGACCTGAAAGTGATTCGGTAACTGCTTCCAATGATTTTGACTTTTCTCTGACACTAACCACATCACCCGGTTTCAATTCGAATGAGGCGATGTTAGTGATGGTGCCATTCACAAGAATATGCCTGTGTCCGACCAGCTGCCTGGCTCCTCTACGGGTAGGGGAGATGCCCAACCTGTAAACAACATTGTCGAGCCTGGCTTCGATAAGTTGAAGAAGGATCTCACCTGTGACCCCACCTTTTTTGGTAGCTTTCTTGAAAGTATTCCTAAATTGTTTCTCGAGGATACCATAGGTATATTTCGCTTTCTGCTTTTCCTGGAGCTGGATACCATATTCTGATTCTTTCCTTCTCCTCCTGTTATTTCCATGTTGTCCCGGGGGATATGGTTTCCTGTCAAGGGCTTTGTCTGGTCCAAAGATCGGATCTTTGAATTTCCTGGCAATCTTTGATTTTGGTCCTCTGTACCTGGCCATAATATTCTCTTATTGTGTTAAATAATTATACTCTTCTTCTTTTCGGAGGCCTGCATCCATTATGTGGCAGTGGGGTAACATCCTTGATCTCGGTTACCTCGATACCCATTGAATGGAGGGTACGTATAGCAGATTCTCTGCCCGCACCCGGTCCTTTTACGTTTACTTTTACTTTACGAAGGCCGGCATCATAAGCGACCTTGGCACAGTCCTCGGCTGCTAGTTGTGCAGCATAAGGTGTGTTCTTTTTTGAACCCCTGAATCCCATCTTTCCCGATGATGACCAGGAAATTACCTGTCCGGCATTATTGGTCAGGGAGATGATAATGTTGTTGAATGAAGCACTGATGTATGCCTTCCCTGTGGGTTCAACCTTGACCACCCGCTTCTTCGAACCTCTGGTTGATTTAGCCATAGTTTTTCTTTATTTCAGCAGAATAATTCTGTTTTCTATTTTATATTAACCTTTCGGTGCCACTTTCTTGTTGGCAACTGTTTTCTTACGTCCTTTACGTGTACGGGCATTATTTTTGGTGCTCTGTCCGCGGAGCGGAAGGCCAATACGATGACGGATCCCGCGATACGTACCAATGTCCATGAGGCGCTTGATATTCATCTGGGTCTCTGACCTCAGCGAACCTTCTACCTTGAACCTTTCGTTGATGATAGTACGAATCTTGTTCTGTTCATCGTCATCCCAATCCTCGACTTTCTTGTCTCCGGAGATGCCTGCGTCTTTCAGGATCTTTTGAGCATTGCTTCTGCCTATGCCGTAAATGTAGGTGAGGCTAATCTCACCCCTTTTGTTGTCTGGTATATCTACACCTGCTATCCTAGCCATATTTGATGGATTATAGTGTTATTATTATCCTTGTTTTTGTTTGAATTTTGGGTTCTTCTTGTTAATCACATACAAGCGTCCCTTCCGTCTAACGATCTTACATTCAGGCGACCGTTTTTTTACTGATGCTCTGGTTTTCATTTTTTAATGCTTTCTATTTATATCTGAACGTAATTCTTCCTTTTGTCAAATCGTAGGGCGACATTTCCAGTTTTACCCTGTCACCCGGTAAAATTTTAATATAATGCATGCGCATCTTGCCTGAAATATGAGCGATGATCACATGACCATTTTCCAGTTCAACCCTGAACATGGCATTGCCTAACGATTCGATGACAGTGCCATCTTGTTCTATGGATGGTTGTTTTGCCATAATATTATTTTGAGTTAATCACTTCTTCAATATATTCAAATGTTGATAACACCTCGGCTTTTCCTTTCCGCACCGCTACATCATGTTCAAAATGCGCTGATGGTTTTTTGTCGGCTGTTCTTATTGTCCATCCGTCAGCGAGTTGTATCACATGCCTCGTACCCAGGTTTACCATCGGTTCTATGGCCAGCACCATGCCTTCCTTCAGCTTGATCCCTGAACCGCGTTTACCGTAGTTCGGAACTTCAGGCTTTTCGTGGAGCTGTCTTCCGAGTCCATGTCCAACAAGATCCCTCACCACGGAGTAACCGTATTGTTCAACATGGTTCTGTACAGCATGGCCAATATCGCCGACACGTTTGCCTTCTACTGCTACTTCAATGGCTTTATATAAGGACTCTTTTGTCTTTTCCATCAGCAGCAAGACCTCTTCATCTACTTCACCAACGGCAAAAGTATAGGCGGAATCACCGTAGAAACCGTTTTTTAAAACACCGCAGTCGATCGAAACAATATCACCATCCAGTAAAGGTTTAAGCCCGGGAAAACCGTGCACCACCTGATCATTTACTGATATGCAAAGGGTATAGGGAAAACCGTTATATCCTTTGAACCCGGGTTCTGCCCCATGGTCTCTTATAAACTCTTCAGCAAGCTTATCAAGAACAAGGGTCTCAAGGCCGGGCTGGATGCGTTTCGCAACCTCAGCAAGTGTTTTACCAACAAGTAAAGAACTCTCTCTTAACAATTCAATTTCTTCTTCAGTCTTAATATGTATCATCAACCGTTATTATAGTACTACATATTCATTGAAGACCTTCCCTTGATCCGGCCTGATTTTGTCAGCCCGTCGTAATGCCTCATCAGCAAGTGGCTCTCGATCTGCTGCAGCGTATCGAGTACAACACCCACGAGGATGAGCAATGATGTTCCTCCGTAGAATTGCGCGAACTGCTGGTTCACGCCGATCTGTACAACCAGGGCGGGCATGATGGCCACCAATCCGAGGAAGATTGATCCCGGCAGGGTGATCTTCGACATTACGTTATCTATAAATTCTGCGGTTTTACGCCCCGGCTTAACACCAGGGATAAACCCACCATTCTTTTTCATGTCTTCAGCCATCTGGTTCGGGTTAATCGTAATGGCTGTATAGAAGTAGGTAAACAGCAGGATCATGAAGAAGAACACCATGTTGTACCAGAATCCGTTGATATTCGAGAATGCAGATACAAATCCGGAAATGTCGGAGCTGGTGAAACCGGCCACGGTGAGTGGCAGGAACATGATCGCCTGTGCAAAGATGATTGGCATTACACCGGCAGCATTTACTTTCAGCGGGATGTACTGACGTACACCACCGTATTGTTTGTTACCTACGATACGTTTAGCATATTGTACCGGTATCCTTCGGGTACCCTGAACAAGCAGGATCGTCAACAGGATCACGAATACGAGTATTCCGATCTCCAGGATGAAGTATACCAGTCCACCGCCCTGTTCTTCGAGGCGTGAAATAAATTCACCCACCAGTGCAAATGGCAAACGGGCAATAATACCGATCATAATGATCAGTGAGATACCGTTCCCAATACCCTTGTCGGTGATCTTTTCACCGAGCCACATCACGAACATAGTCCCTGAGATCAGGATCACCGTTGACGACACCCAGAAGAAGGGCGACACTGTCGTTCCTTCAAATGGCATGATCGCTGTGATGGACCCATCGGGGCTGCGCAGCTGGCTAACCAGGTTGGCAATATATGCCTGTGCCTGGAAACCTGTGATAAGAATAGTGAGGTAACGGGTGATCTGGTTGATCTTCTTCCTTCCGCTTTCACCTTCTTTCTGTAACTTCTGGAAGTAAGGAAGGGCCATACCCAGCAACTGCACCACAATAGATGCAGAAATGTAAGGCATGATCCCGAGGGCGAAGATCGATGCACGAGAGAATGAACCTCCGGAGAACATGTTCAGCAGTCCCATGAGGCCACCACTTGATTGGGCCTCCATGCCGGCAAGCTCAGAGGGGTTCACGCCTGGCAGCACAACATAAGAGCCCAGACGATAGATCAGGACGATACCGATAGTATAAAGGATACGGTTCCTGAGTTCCTCAATCTTATAAATGTTTCTTATGGTCTGTATTAACCTTTTCATTAAAGTTAAAGTTTTACGGCAACGCCACCTTTGGCTTCTATTGCGCTGATTGCTTTTTCAGAAAATGCATGGGCTGTTACTTCAAGCTTCATGCTGAGTTCGCCACGTCCGAGAATCTTGATCAGATCCTTCTTGGAGGCCAGTCCGTTTTCCACGAGCACCTGCTGGTCAATGCTGCTAAGCTTCTTGGCTTCAGCAAGCTTCTGCAAAGTGTCGAGGTTGATTCCATGATATTCAACCCTGTTGATATTTTTGAATCCGGATTTAGGGACACGCCTGTACAATGGCATCTGTCCACCTTCGAATCCTGCTTTGCGCTTGTATCCTGACCTGGACTTTGCACCTTTATGGCCACGTGTGGCCGTGCCGCCTTTTCCAGAGCCCTGACCGCGGGCAATACGCTTTCTGTTCTTGGTTGAACCTTTGGCCGGTTTAAGATTACTTAAATCCATGTTTTATCTGTTTATGCTGTTATTTTTTATCGTCTACAATTTCTATGAGATGACTGACTGCGTCAATCATTCCCTGGACCTGAGGAGATACCTCCACCTCGATAGTCTGGTTCATTCTTTTGAATCCAAGTGCTTCGAGTGTCCTTTTCTGGCGTTCTGGCCTTCCAATGCCGCTTCTTACCTGTTTTATCTTGAGTTTTTTCATCGTGCTATCGCTTTTCAGAAATTATTACTAGCCGTTGAACACTTTGTCAACATCGATTCCCCTGAGTTCTGCAATGGTATGTGCATCCCTGAGCTTTACAAGTGCATCGAGGGTAGCCTTTACTACAGAGTGAGGGTTGGATGAACCTTTCGACTTCGCGAGTACATCCTTGATACCAACACTTTCGAGTACGGCACGCATCGCACCACCCGCAATAACTCCGGTACCGGGGGCAGCAGGCTTTATAAATACCTCAGCACCACTATATTTTCCTGTCTGTTCGTGGGGGATGGTACCTTTCAGTACTGGCACTTTCACCAGGTTCTTCTTGGCATCATCAATACCTTTAGCAATGGCAGAGGTAACCTCTTTTGCCTTCCCGAGACCATGTCCAACAACGCCGTTTTCATTTCCAACAACCACAATGGCAGAGAAACTGAAAGTCCTACCACCCTTGGTTACCTTGGTAACACGCTGTATGCTTACGAGCCTGTCTTTAAACTCTATCTCGCTTGATTTTACTCTTTTAACATTAACGTTTGACATAATACATTAAAATTTAAGTCCGCCTTTTCTGGCAGCTTCTGCCAATGATTTAATTCTTCCATGATACAGATAACCATTCCTGTCGAAAATCGCCTGTTCGATGCCTGCTTCTTTCGCTTTTTCAGCGATCAGTTGTCCAACCAGCTTAGCCTGTTCGAGCTTAGGAACTTTCTTGTCAACGATCCCCTTTTCGCGGGATGATGCTGAAGCAAGGGTTTTCCCTTCTGTATCGTCGACCAATTGTGCGTAAATTCCTTTATTGCTCCTGAAAATGGTCAGCCTCGGTGTTTGTGCTGTACCGGGAGAGATGGAATTCCTGATCCGCATCTTGATCCTGTACCTTCTGTATTGTTTCCTGTCTTTTATCTTTTTCATCCTATCAGGATTTTATATATTCTTAGCTTCTGTTTATTCTGCAGCTGCTTTACCTGCTTTCCTTCTGATCTGTTCACCTTGATACAGTATTCCTTTACCCTTATATGGCTCGGGTTTACGGAATGATCTGATCTTGGCAGCAACCTGTCCGATAAGCTGTTTGTCAACAGACTTAAGCGTAATGGTTGGATTCTTTCCTCTTTCAGTAACTGTTTCCACGGAAACTATCTGAGGAAGTTCCAGAAAGATACTGTGTGAATATCCCAATGCCAGTTCAAGAACCTGACCGTTGGCAATGGCTTTATAACCTACACCTACAAGTTCCTGTATGATGGTGTACCCTTCGGAAACACCAATAACCATATTATTTACCAGCGACCTTGTCAGTCCATGCTGTGCCCGGTGTACTTTCGATTCGCTAGGTCTTTCAACGGTAAGTGTACCATCTTCAACTTTCAGAACCATTTCTTTATTGAACTGCTGTTGCAGTTCACCGAGTTTACCTTTCACGGTTACTACATTATCGTCGGCGATGTTGATCTCAACACCTTCCGGTACGCTGACAGGTAATTTTCCTATACGTGACATATCTTTTACTCCTGTATTAACTTACGAAACATAAAACTTCACCGCCTACTTCTTCATTCCTGGCTTCCTTATCGGTCATCACACCTTGAGAAGTGGAAAGAATGGCGATTCCCAGCCCATTCAGTACTCTTGGGAGGCTGTCAGCCCTTACATACTTACGAAGACCCGGTTTTGATATCCGGTCCAGCTTGTTGATGGCTGGTTGTTTAGTAACAGGATGGTATTTCAATGCTATCTTGATCATACCTTGTCCATTACCTTCAGCGTCTTCGAATTTATAGTTCAGGATGTATCCTTTTTCGTGCAATATCTTAGTGATGTCTTTCTTGATATTGGAGGCCGGGATCTCTACTATCCTGTGTTTTGCCAAGACTGCATTTCTGAGTCTGGTTAAATAATCTGCAATTGGATCTGTCATTTCAATATTCTTTATTAATTACCAGCTAGCTTTTTTAATCCCCGGGATCAAACCCTGGAGTGCCATTTCCCTGAAGTTGATACGTGAAACTCCGAATTGACGCATATATCCTTTTGGTCTGCCGGTCAGGCTGCAACGGTTGTGCATACGTACCGGTGATGCATTCTTCGGAAGCTTTTGCAGTCCGGCATAGTCGCCATTTGCAATCAGCTCAGCTCTTTTTTTTGCATATTTTTCTACGAGCTTTGCCCTTTTCACTTCGCGGGCTTTCATTGATTCTTTAGCCATAGTCTAACTGTTTTGATTTTTAAACGGTAATCCAAATTCTTTTAATAAGGCAATGGCCTCTTTATCGTTACTGGCTGAGGTCACGATGGTAATATCCATACCATTGATAAGACTGACCTTGTCCATATCGATCTCTGGAAAGATAATTTGTTCCGGAATACCGAAAGTATAATTACCTCTTCCATCGAAGCCTTTGTCGTTGATACCCCTGAAGTCCCTGATCCTGGGGATGGCAACTGCCACCAGCCTGTCGAGGAATTCGTACATCTTATCGCCGCGCAGGGTCACCCTTACTCCGATGGGCATGCCTTTACGCAGCTTAAAGTTTGAGATATCTTTCTTTGACTTGGTAGAAACGGCCTTCTGGCCGGTGATCATAGTCATTTCTTCTATACCGGTATCGATGAGTTTCTTGTCTACAATAGCCTGTCCAAGCCCCTGGTTCACAGAAATCTTCTGGATCTTAGGTACTTCCATACGGTTTTTGTATTCGAATTGCTTAGTTAAAGCAGGTACGATCTCTTCGAAATACTGGGTTTTAAGTCTTGGTGTATATTTCATTACTTAATGACCTCCCCTGATTTTTTGGAAACCCTGACGGTTTTGTTGGTCTTTTCATCTATTTTCCTTCCAATTCTGGTGGCGTTTCCTTTTCCGTCGACCACTTTAAGGTTGGAAATATGAATAAAGGCTTCTTTCTTGATGATCCCGCCTTTAGGATTGTCGGCGTTTGGCTTGGTGTGTTTGCTAACTTCATTCGCACCTTCCACAATAGCTTTGTAGGTTTTAGGATTAATTTTAAGGACCCTGCCTTGCATGCCTTTCGACTCGCCGGTGATAACCATCACGGTGTCGCCTTTCTTGATATGTATCTTCGTTGCCATGATTCTGGTATTTTTCTCTGTTAAAGTACTTCAGGTGCCAGTGAAACGATTTTCATGAATTTTTTATCCCTTAATTCCCTGGCTACAGGGCCAAAAATACGGGTACCCATCATTTCACCTGTGGCGTTCAATAGCACACATGCGTTGTCGTCAAAACGAATATAAGACCCATCCTGGCGCCTGATTTCTTTTCTAGTCCTGACCACAACTGCTCTGATCACAGTCCCTTTCTTAACGTTTCCGGAAGGGAGTGCATTCTTAACGGTTACCACGATCTGGTCACCAATGGAGGCATACCTCCTTTTAGTTCCACCAAGGACGCGGATACAGAGCACTTCTTTTGCACCACTGTTGTCAGCTACTGACAGTCTTGATTCTTGTTGTATCATCTTTACTTAGCTCTTTCAACGATTTCTACTAACCTCCAGCATTTATTCTTGCTGATGGGCCTGGTTTCCATGATCCGCACAGTATCTCCGATATTGCATTCGTTTTTTTCGTCATGGGCTACGAACTTCGTGCTTTTCTTCACGAACTTCCCGTAGATGGGATGTTTTACATTACGGGTGACCTGCACCACGATGGATTTGTCCATCTTGTTGCTGACAATAAGCCCGACTCTTTCTTTTCTAAGATTTCTTTCCATCTTACTATTTATTATTGTCTTCTTCTATTTTTCTTCTTCTCAACTCGGTTTCCATCCTGGCGATGGCTTTCTTGTAAACCTTAAGCTTGTTAGGGTTTTCCAGTGGAGAGACGGCATGGTTCAGCTTGAGCTTCACCAGCTGTTTTTTCTCTTCTTCTAATCTTTCGATCAGTTCTACTGTTCCCAATTCTTTTATAACTACCTGTTCCATTATTGTGGTCGTTTACTATTCAACGTAATCTCTTCTAACTACAAATTTGCATTTTACCGGGAGCTTCTGTGCTGCCAGACGGAGAGCTTCCTTGGCAACTTCCAGTGGTACTCCTTCAGCTTCGAAAAGCATCCTGCCTGGGCTTACCCTGGCAACGAAATATTCAGGTGCACCTTTTCCCTTACCCATACGTACTTCCGCAGGTTTCTTGGTTACCGGTTTATCTGGAAAAACCATGATCCAGATCTGTCCTTCACGTTTCATATGACGTGTAACAGCCTGACGTGCAGCTTCAATCTGACGCCCGGTAATCCAAACTTCATCCATTGATTTGATGCCGAATGAGCCAAAAGCAAGCTGGTTACCACGCTGGGCATTCCCCTTCATGCGGCCTTTTTGCTGCTTTCTAAACTTGGTTTTCTTTGGCTGTAACATTTATTTATGTTTTTAATATTATACGATTCTTATCTTCTTCTTCCACCTGGGCGGCCGCCTGCTTTCCTTGGAGGCTGCTTTCTTTGTGCATCACTCAGTGACGGTACCAGTTCCGGCTTACCATAGATCTCACCTTTACAGATCCAGACTTTGATGCCGATCCTGCCATAAGTGGTATGGGCTTCGATCTTAGCATAGTCGATATCGGCACGTAAAGTGTGCAGTGGGATACGACCATCTTTATACTGCTCGCTACGGGCCATTTCAGCGCCACCGAGCCTACCTGAAATCACTACCTTGATACCCTCAGCACCAATACGCATAGTAGAAGCAATAGAGGTTTTGATGGCACGACGAAATGAGATCCTTCCTTCGATTTGCTTCGCGATGGAATTGGCAACGATGTTGGCATCCATTTCCGGACGCTTGATCTCTGAGATATTGATCTGGATCTCTTTCTTGGTCAACTTTTTCAATTCTTCCTTCAGCTTATCCACTTCGGAACCGCCTTTACCGATGATGATACCGGGGCGTGCAGTGAAAATGGTCACGGTAACAAGCTTGAGCGTACGCTCAATGATGATCTTGGAAATTCCGGCCTTTGCCAAACGGACAGTGAGGTACTGACGGATCTTGTAATCCTCGAGCAGTTTGTCACCGAAGTTCTTGCCACCGTACCAGTTGGAATCCCATCCTTTGATGATCCCTAAGCGAAGTCCTATTGGATTAGTTTTCTGTCCCATTATTTATCTGTTGTATTATTTTCTAGTTTTCAACCAATTCTGTTTTGCTGTCGACATACAGGGTCACGTGATTTGAACGCTTCCTGATCCTGTGGGCCCTGCCCTGGGGGGCGGGACGAATCCTTTTCAGCATTCTGGCACTGTCAACGTGAATCTCTTTGACATACAGATTGCTTTCTTCGATCCTGACACCGTCGTTCTTGGCTTGCCAGTTGGCAATGGCCGAACGTAACAGTTTATGTACCCTGATAGCGGCTTCTTTGGGTGAATGTTCCAGTACGCTGAGTGCGGACATCACATCCATTCCCCTGACCAGGTCGGCTACCAGCCTCATTTTCCTTGGAGAAGTAGGGCAATCATTCAACCTGGCAAAGTATTGACTTTTCCTGGTTTCCTTTAATTGCTCAGCACGATCTCTTTTTCTTGCTCCCATTATGCTATTCTTTAATATTTCCTAATTATCTTCTGCCTTTATCCTTATTTCCGGCATGACCCCTGAACTGACGCGTTGGAGCGAACTCACCGAGCTTGTGTCCAACCATGTTTTCAGTAATGTAAACCGGAATGAATTTGTTTCCGTTATGGACTGCAATAGTGAGCCCAACAAAGTCGGGAGAGATCATAGATGCCCTTGACCAGGTTTTGATCACTGTCTTCTTTTTGCTCTCTGACTGGTCCAGAACTTTCTTTTCCAGTTTAAAATGTATATAGGGTCCTTTTTTCAACGAACGACTCATGGCGTGATGATATTAATTATTTTTTACGTCTTTCAATGATATACTTGTTGGATGCCTTCTTCTTCGACCTGGTTTTATAACCTTTCGCGGGCAATCCTTTCCTTGACCTCGGGTGTCCACCAGAAGCTCTTCCTTCACCACCACCCATTGGGTGATCGACAGGGTTCATGGCTACACCACGTGTTCTTGGACGGCGTCCGAGCCAACGTGAACGACCGGCTTTACCTGATTTTTCCAGCTGGTGATCGACATTGGAAACCATTCCAATCGTTGCACGGCATGTCTGGAGAATCATCCTGGTTTCACCTGAAGGCAACTTGATCACTGCAAATTTTCCTTCACGGGTCATAAACTGTGCATATGAACCGGCGCTGCGCGCGAGTTTAGCACCCTGTCCAGGCCTCAGCTCAATGTTGTGAATGATGGTCCCAAAGGGGATTTCACTCAGGTACATCGTGTTCCCGATGTTAGGGGCGACGCCTTTACCTGAAAGCACTTCCTGGCCTACTTCCAGCCCGTGAGGTGCAATGATGTACTTCTTTTCACCATCCTTGTAATACAGCAGGGCGATCCTGGCAGTACGGTTAGGATCATATTCGATTGTCTTCACGATTGCAGGGATATTTTCCTTTTCCCGTTTGAAATCGATCATCCTGTAACGCTGCTTATGGCCACCACCTCTGTAGCGGACAGTCATTTTACCTTCACTGTTCCTACCGCCACTCTTTTTCATAGGAGCCAGAAGGCTCTTCTCCGGAGCGGATGCAGTGATGTCGTCAAATGCGCTGATGATCTTGAAGCGCTGACTTGGTGTCGTTGGTTTGTATTTCTTTAAAGCCATCTATCTAAATATTGCTATAAAAATCAATTGTTTCACCTTCGGCTACTGTAATGATAGCCTTCTTGTAGGATGCTGTTTTACCTGAAATGATCCCGGTTTTGGTAAACCTTGATTTGGTTTTACCCCTGTATGTCATCGTGTTAACAGAAAGCACATCCACGCCGTAAAGGTCTTCAACGGCTTTCTTGATCTGGAGTTTGTTGGCTTTTCTGTTCACGATAAAACCGTAACGGTTCAGGCTTTCGCCCATCTGCGTCATCTTTTCCGTGATCACCGGTTTTATAATGATATCCATTGCTCTAGTTATATAATGATTATGCTAAAATCTTTTCAATTTCTTTCATCGAACTCTCGGCGATCAACAGCTTGTTGGCATGCAGAATGTCGTAAGTGTTCAGGCTGTGCGCGTTGATCACTTTGGCTTTCTGTATGTTCCTTGATGACAGCAGAATGTTCTCATCTGTTTCAGGAAGCACCAGCAGTGTTTTCTGATCTGTCAGTTCGAAATGTCTGAGCAGTTCTAAAAAATTCTTAGTCTTGTGATCAGCAAAGTTGAAATCTTCCACGATCATAACTTCTTTGTCTTTCACTTTATAAGTAAGGGCTGAACGACGGGCAAGTTTTTTTACCTTTTTATTCAGTTTGAAACCGTAGTCTCTGGGGTGAGGGCCGAATGCACGTCCACCACCACGAAAGATAGGGTTCTTGATATCCCCAACACGTGCGGTTCCTGTACCTTTCTGGCGTTTCAGCTTACGACGGCTACCAGTAATGGCATTTCTTTCCTTGCTGCTATGGGTACCCTGACGCCTATTGGCCATGATCTGCCTGGTGTCCAGCCAGATGGCATGGTCATTAGGCTCAATCTCGAAGATCGCTTTGTTCAGCTTGATCTTACGGGTACTTTTCTGTCCGTTTGATTTATATACTTCTAACTCCATCTTTCAACAATTACATATGAACCATTGGGGCCTGGCACGGCACCTTTAACTAAGATCAGGTTTTTCTCGGGCACGATCTTTACAACCTGCAGGTTTATGAGTTTCGTCCTCTGTCCACCGGTACGGCCTGCCATACGCATGCCTTTAAATACCCTGGAAGGATAAGAAGAAGCTCCGATAGAACCCGGGGCACGCAGCCTGTTGTGCTGGCCGTGGGTAGCATCGTTCACACCTTTAAAATTGTAACGTTTCACAACGCCCTGGAAACCTTTTCCCTTTGAGTAGCCGACTACATCGATAAACTCTCCTTCTTCGAAGATATCGACTGTTAGCACATCGCCATATTTCTTTTGGTGACCTGTTTCAAACCTGGTGAATTCCCTGACGATCTTCCTGGGGCTCACACCGGCTTTCGCAAAGTGTCCCTTGAGGGCACCGGTAGTGTGCTTATCTTTCTTTTCGTCATAGGCGAGCTGGATCGCGTCATAGCCATCCGTTTCTTTTGTTTTCACCTGGGTAACAACACACGGGCCTGCCTCGATTACGGTGCAGGGTATGTTTTTTCCAGCGTCGTTAAAGACGCTGGTCATCCCGATTTTTTTACCAATTATTCCTGACATTATTCTATACTTTAAAACTTTATCACACTTTAATCTCTACCTCAACACCACTGGGAAGTTCCAGCTTCATTAAGGCGTCAATCGTTTTACTTGTGGTGCTGTAAATGTCCAGCAGTCTTTTATATGAACAGAGCTGGAATTGCTCTCTTGCTTTCTTGTTCACAAAAGTGGACTTGTTCACAGTAAAGATCTGTTTGTTGGTTGGCAACGGAATAGGACCGCTTACCACAGCTCCAGTGGATTTAACAGTTTTTACGATCTTTTCGGCCGATTTGTCAACCAAATTGTAGTCGTATGATTTTAACTTAATTCTGATCCTCTGACTCACGTTTT
>Ga0164313_10001459_pt1 | contig 20878 bp, 10 predicted proteins | sample GuaBasSedimGuay4_FD_113735 | JGI IMG/M metagenome (GOLD analysis project Ga0164313, IMG submission 113735) | Subseafloor sediment microbial communities from Guaymas Basin, Gulf of California, Mexico - Guay4, Core 4569-4, 0-3 cm | ecosystem: Environmental > Aquatic > Marine > Hydrothermal vents... | reverse complement strand
TGCAGGTGGAGCAGAAACTTCTAGCCTAGATGCTATGGAGGTTCACTTCTTATCTGAAAGAGCAGTATGTACTTTAGGTGCAAACAACTTCTTCTTATTCCAAGAGTAAGAATGAAAATATGTAATTTTTACCCCCGTTGTTGTGACGGGGGTAATTATTACTTTTATAAACTTTAATTTAATTTTACTATAATGAAAAAAAAGACAACAACAAAAGTTGTATTTGCAGATAAGCAATATAAACTTACAAGAGATGTAGCACCTCTTTCTTTTATGCTACCAACAAGACATTCAAGAAGATTCCCACTATTACATTTTGATGAGAACGAAGGAATTAACAGAGAACTTCGTTACGCAAGAAATCAAAAATCACCATTTGTAGATGAGCAAGATGGTAATGCAATATTAGAGCCTGTAATATTTGAAGATGGATTTTTGTTTGTTAAAAAAGAAAACCAAGTACTCCAACAATTTTTACATTATCACCCATTAAACGGAACAAAGTTTGTTGAGGTTGACAAAGCTAAAGATGCAGCAGATATTGTAGACCAACTTATGGTTGAGGCTGATGCTTTAACAGAAGCAAAAAAATTATCTCTTGAACAACTAGAGAATGTGTGTAGGGTTTTATTTAATACTAATGTAGATAAACTAACTTCTTCTGAAATGAAAAGAGATGTTTTGGTTTTTGCTAAAAACAATCCTCAAGACTTTTTAGATATTTGTAGTGACCCTGAATTAAAAATAATGGGTACAGTACAATCGTTCTTTGATAAAGGACATTTGGCTTATAGAAAAAGCAAAAAGGAAGTGTGGTTTAATACACCTACAAACAAAACCAAAATGCTAAACGTACCATTTGGTGCTGATGGATTGGATTTAGTTGTATCATACCTTCAATCTGACGAAGGCATTGATGTTTTAAAGCACTTAGAATCTCTATAAATAAATGTTGTATATTTGCAGGATAGTGCTTACACCAAGTAGGTGTAGGTTTTTTTACTAATCTTAAATAATATATTATGTTAAAGTATTTAGAATTCGAAACCAAGCAAGGTAAACAACAGGTAGCTGCTGACAGTGTCCTTTTTATTGAAGTACTCAGTGCGGAGGTTGCTCACATTTACTTAAAGAATGCTAACAATAGTTACTTAGTAGTAAAGGGTGAAAACCTAGAAGACGGTTTTCTTAAAGTAGTTCAAGACGCTCTCTTTATAGCTGCTACTACTAATTGGATGAAACCAATTGCTGAGGTAGTTTTTGATGGACCTTACTTAGGTATTGGAGTTGAAACTATTAAACTAGAATGCGTACCGTGCAAAGAAGTTCAGGTTTAAGCTTAATTTAAACTAACCCACGGGATTAACTTAGGGACCTCTTCATTTTTGAAGGGGTCTTTTTTTTTTAGTTATCTTTGTACAAAAGAATTAGAGATGATAAATTCAGTAAGGCAAACAGTAATGTCCATCCTGAATAAAAATAATTACGGATACATATCTCCGTCAGATTTTAACTTATATGCTAGACAGGCACAGTTAGATATATTTGAAACATATTTTTATTCATACAACTACCAATTGCAAAAAGAAAATGCAAGACAGTCGGGAACGGGATATGCGGATATTACAAAAGGTTTAGAAGAAGTTATTGATACTTTTTCTGTTACACTTCCATTATTAAATTCAGGTGGTAATAACTATTTTTTACCCTCATTAATTACTACAAGTAATGATTATTATTTAATAAATAAAAATCTTGTATACAATAATGAGTTAGCTGAAGGAACAACAACCGCTACAAACGGTGGTGGTGTGTTGGTTCAAGACACAACTGCTGATTTTATTTCTGCAGGGGTTCAAGTTGGAGATATAGTTTCTACCGTAACAAACGGTATTACATATAATACCACAATAGTTAATGTAGTTAGTTCTACAGATTTAATTGTATCAACTACACCTAACGCAATTGTTTGGAATGCAATAGGAAAAACATATAACATATATTCTGTTAACGATGTTAAGGAGGCAGAGAAAGTTACGCATAGTAAAATAACAATGCTTAATAACTCTTTGCTAACTAGACCTAACCTTACATACCCTGTGTACATACAAAACGGTTTGACGGTACAAATACACCCAAACACTGTTGACGGTGTGGGACAGTTGGTTTCTCAATATATTAGATTTCCGTATCCACCAAATTGGACATACGTTAGTTTAACTAATGGAGAACCTGCGTTTGATGAAACTGCAGTTGATTATCAAGACTTTGAACTACCGAATGATGATGAAGTAAACTTAGTTATGAAAATACTTCAATATGCAGGAATGAGTATTAGAGAGATAGCAGCCGTACAGTTTGCGGGAAGCGAAGAAGCACAAAGTGAACAACAAGAAAAATAATTATGGCATATATATCACAATATCAGTACTACGAAAACGGAGGGATTTCTCCTGAAGACTCTAATTGGGGTTCATATCAATATGTTTCTTTAGAAGATATAGTTAATAATTTTATGTTAATGTATACAGGGAATCATAGCCTTGTAAATAACGAAGAAAGATATAAGGTATTATTTCACGCAAAGAGAGCAATACAAGAATTAAACTACGATGCCTTTAAAGAAATTAAAATACTAGAACTTAGTGTTTGTGACACATTGAGATATGTGTTACCATCTGACTATGTAAATTGGGTTAGAATATCTATGTATAAAGATGGTATACTTTATCCATTAAGTGAAAACATTCAAACTAATTGGGCAAACGCATACTTACAAGATAGTGATTGCCGTATACTATTTGACATAGACGGTAACGCACTAAGTCCTCAAGACTCTACTATAGATTATCAGAGAATAAAAGGTGGTAAAAGGTCTATCTATTTAAATCAAAACTCTCCATATAATGGAAAGGAAGGTTATTGTTGTGACGGGCAATGGTTTTTTGAATATGGTATTGGTGCTCACTACGGGTTAAATACAGAGACTGCCAACGCTAATCCTACTTTTAAGATTAATCCTAAAGGTGGTGTTATTAATTTTAGTTCAGGTATGGCAAATGAACTTTGTGTTTTAGAGTATGTGTCAGACGGTATGGAAAACGGTAATGATAGTTTAGTTACTGTAAACAAACTGTTTGAAGATTTCATCTATGCAGCAATTGAATTTGCAATACTAGGCTCCAAGGTAGGGGTACAAGAATACATTGTAGCTAGACTGAGAAAGCGTAAATCAGCATTGCTTAGAAACGCAAAAATCAGAATAAGTAATATACATCCCGGAAGACTATTACAAAATCTAAGGGGTAGAGATAAGTGGATAAAGTAATATGGCGAATACGACAAGAAATTTTACTCAAGGAAAAATGAATAAGATGGTGGATGAACGTCTTGTCCCTGACGGGCAGTACGTTGATGCACTAAACATTCGTATGGGTTCTACTGAAGGCTCTGAGATAGGTGTTATAGAAAATTCCAAGGGTAATAACCAACTAACTAGCTTAAGATATTTAAACGCTAATTTAAGCGGTGCAGCTAAATGTATAGGTGCATTTGAAGATGGTGCATTTGAAACAATGTATTGGTTTGTTCACGACCCCAACTTTGAAGGACCGGGAACATTAACAAGTATAGTTGATTTAATTGTTTCCTTTAATACAGAAACACAACTCTTAAGATATCACGTTATTAGTATTGGTGACCCACTAGATGTCACACAGACTAAAACCACATTAAACTTTAACTCAGATTACTTAATCACAGGAGTAAATAAGATTGAGAACTTATTGTATTGGACCGATAATTATAACGCACCAAGACAGATAAATGTAAATAAAAACTATGCTAATCCTGTTGGGCAAATTGATGGGTTTAGTGCAGAAGAATTGTTGGTTATTAAAAAACCACCTGTTACATCTCCATTAGTTACACCTGTTGCTACGTCAAGCCAAGATAATTTTTTGGAAGATAGGTTTATAAGCTTTGCATATAGATATAAGTATGCTGACGGAGAGTATTCCGCTACGTCACAATTTTCAGAGCCAAGTTTTTTACCTAATGCATTTAGATACGATATTAGTACTGCATTAAATTCGGGTATGTTAAATACCACTAACGCTGCTACTATAAGATATAATTCAGGTGGTCCGTTAGTAAAAGAAGTTGATATTCTTTTTAAGGATATGAATAGTTCTGTAATTAAAGTTATTGAATCACTAAACAAAGAACAGGTAGGGTTAGCAGATGATACGGAATACAACTTTAATTTTAATAACAGTAAAATATTTACAATTCTGCCTACTTCAGAAATTTTAAGGTTATATGATAACGTACCGCATTTAGCACAGGCTCAAACAATGATGGGTAACAGGCTAATGTATGGGAATTATTATGAGCAATATGATTTACAAAGAGATTCTGTACCAACTAAGTTTGAATATACTGTAAGTACATCTCAGGAATCAATAGGTAGAACTGACTTAGAAGGTTTAACCGTTCAAGGAAACTATAGTGTTAATGGTGCTCAAGCAATACAGAATAGTGTTGTTGAAGTAGATTTAGATGGATTAGACTTAATACAAGGTGCTACATTAAATATATTAATAAGGTTTGAACACAGTAGTTGGACAGGACAAGCACCATTCCCTGCTGATGAAACTCAAGAACAAAGTATAGAGTTTACTTATATATTACCTCAAAATTTTTCTTCAGTTTATGACTTAGCTAGTTCTGTAGACTTTGCAGAAAAGGTAGGTGTTATAACTAATATACAAACAGTAGATAATGCTTGTAGTGGATTAACATTAACAGATTTATTTAATTGTACAATTTCAAATGAGTTGTCAGGATTATTTAAATATGAAAGTGGAATAAGTACCACAGGTCAACCTATAGAAATTATTACAACTCCGGGGTCAACTAGCATAAAATTACAGTTGTTAGCTATGTCTTTTGTGGATGACCCTACAGGAGCAGCAATTACACAAACTGTATGGGAATACTATAAAATAAACTTAGTAGATGCAGTCTATCAAGAGTTAGGAGACCCATCAAGTTTACATAGTAATAGAGGGTATGAGATTGGTATAGTTTATATGGATGAGTTCAATAGAGCGACATCTGCACAAGTTAGTTTAAATAACAACGTGCACGTTCCCTGTTCTGCATCTGAATTTAAAAATACAATTAATGTAAATATACCAACATCACAACTAGCACCATCTTGGGCAACTAGGTATAAGTTTGTAATAAAACCTGATAAGGAAGTTTATAATACAATATATTCACAATTCTTTTTTAGAGACCCTGCTAGTGGAGCGGATTACTTTTTATTAGAAGGTCAGAACTCACAAAAAATAGAACTTGGCGATGAGTTAATTGTAAAGAAAGATACACAAGGTCCAAGAGATAATTGCACATATACAACGGTTCTTGAAAAAGATGCTAAAACAAAAGACTTTTTGGACCCTAAACCCGTTGATATAAATGGTGAGGATATTCCTGTTCCGGCAGGGACATATATGAAATTAAGAGCAAACAACTTTTCTACCGAAGTAGGGGACTTGCCGGTTGTTGCTTATGGTGAAAAAAATAATAACGGAAGTGGTTGTAGGTCTGTTAACTACCCTGTAGACACAGAGGACCCAAGTAACCCCGGTCAATATATAGACTATAGTTTACCGGCAGGTACTAAAGTTAGTATGAAGCTGAGAGGATATAGAAGGGGTAATGAAGATAAGTTATTTGGGAATGTCCCTAAAAAAATATGGCAAGTAGACACCATCTTTACTGCTTCTCAGGAGTATAGTAACTTTAAATCTTGGTTTGAAGGAGACAATATTGCCGGTGCATTAAGTGGACTTGCAACCGATGAGGGGACGGGTGTCGATGGACCTAATTATAGTAACAACTATCAATCTGCAAGTAATAGACCTTGTAGTGTTGGTAATGTTTACACTAACTTTTATCAATCCGGAGGAAGAACATATTTTGTTTTTAAAGCAATGAAAGGGTATGGTGGAAGCAACAAAAATTCTAGAGCAAGAGTTGATATTGAAGTTATTCGTGCAAGTGGATTAACTGTTTTTGAAACACTACCCCAAGATGCATCACCGGATTTATGGTATGAGTCTTCAAAATCTTACCCTATTAATACCTCAACAGGAGAACACTTAGGTAATGTGCAGGACCAAGATATTGCAACCAATACACCTGCCTTAATTAAAACTGCATTTTTTAATTGTTATTCTTTTGGTAATGGAGTGGAAAGTTGGAAAATTCAAGACTCAATTATTGGTAAAGAATTAGTCTTAGGCAACAGAGCATTTACAACAACGGCTCAAGATTATAAAGAAGAACACAGGTTCGCAGACATTACATATAGTGGTGTCTATAATGCTGAATCAAACATAAATAAGCTTAACGAATTTAATGCAGGTCTTTTAAACTTTAAAGCTTTAGAGCAATCGTTTGGACCTGTTCAAAAATTATTTGCAAGAGAAACAGACATACTTACATTACAGGAGGATAAAATTTCTTATGTGTTGTCAGGTAAAAATTTACTATCTGATGCAGGTGGAGGTAATGCACTGACATCTGTACCTGAAGTATTGGGAACTCAGATAGCTAGAATAGAAGATTTTGGTATAAGTCATAACCCTGAAAGCTTTGCTATTTGGGGACCTGATAAATATTTTACTGACGGAAAGCGTGGGGTGGTTATACAACTCACAGGTTCTTCTGCACAAAACGAAAGGTTAAAAGTTATATCAGCAGATGGTATGAGACCTTGGTTTAGAGATTTGTTTAATGATAGTTTGTTTACCCAAAAGCTTGGTGGCTATGATACTTATATGAATGAGTATGTATTAGCTGCAAACTGCACACCTATTCCTCAGGAGATTGAGTGTACTGAGTGTGGTATTACACAACAGATTATTCTACAAAATCAAAAAGAGGTCTTTGAGTATTGTGTTGATGTTGGTGAAACCATAGGGCAAGTAGATATTGATTACAGTGTAAACAATTTAACCGGCACTTTTAAAATAGATGCTGAGTACGGTCTACAGAATGTAACTACAGGAAATGTAACTACAGGTGGCACCTTAAGTTTTAATAAGAATTTAATATTAAATCAAGAGGCGAATATAACACTACAGACAACAGGCTACGCTATTATTACATTGACGGTAAAGTGTCCTCAAGCAGATATAATTACAATTAGATTAGTACATTTAAATAGTTCAGCAGACACAGGTTTAAGTATTCACGATGAATATCGTTGGGTTGATGGTGTATTTATTTCTCCGCTTCAATCTGAAGAGGTTACAATGGTAAACGGTACATATCCAATTGTATCTTTATTTCAAGATATAACAGGTCCTCAAGGCGGTGGTGTTATACCAACAGATGGTTCTATTGTTTCTATGTTTTCTAATAGTATTGGCTCAGATGATTATGTGTTTAATCCTAATCAGGATGATTTTAAATACCTAAGAACTGACACTGTGTATAATAATAATTCAGCAGATATAATTGCTTTGTTATCCGCTTCAAGTCAAGCTACACCAATAAACCCACCGGCTAACGGTAATACTGCATATTATGCAGACTTTACAATGCCTAATACGGGACAATATTTATACTTAATTTGGGACTTCAGAACAAGCACCGCATTAGACTTGTGTTATGGTACAAGTCCAACAGAAGCTTGTTGTAGTTGTGAGGGTTCAGGACCGGGGTCTACAGTTTGGGGATTATCAGATTGTGTCACAGGTGACCTTGTAATTATAGAAGACCCTAACAATCTTTATAGTGTAAATGATGTGGTTCAATACCAAACTACTACGGGTGGAACAATTAAGTGTGGTGAAATATTAGCACCTTCAGTATTAACCCCTACCGGAACTTTATATGGTACAGGTGTATCTTATGTTTGTGGTGACACATTACATTGTAATATACCTGACCCAAGTGGTGCGGGTTGTACATCTTATACATTATCAACCTCTTCACCCCAAGCACAAAGTTTTTCATACACTGCGTGTGATGGAACTGCAGCAGGTGGAGCAATAGGAGGTGTAGGTGGATATGACCAAGAAACAATATGTGCTCAAACAGGCACCGTAGACCCGGGATTAAATTCAATAGGAACTAATGGGTCTTGTTAAAATATAAAATTAAATTATGGCTACATACTATTTAGACGGAACAACACTAACAAATTCAACATCTATATTTCAGGATGCGGGTTTGACTATTTGTGCAGCAGATGGTTTTTATTCAGATGGTGTTATTAGTAGAGAATTGTCAGGGTGTGTTTTACTACCCGGTCAAACTTGTGGTACTTGTGCTCAACCTTGTGATGGTACTATATCTGCAAATCAGAATCAGGGTGCCTTTATTTTAGATATCGACCTAGGAGGAACAAGTACTGATACAGGAGCGGCAATAATTACATTTAATCCTGCTAGTATACCTGATGGTATTATAGTAACTTATGATAGTTCAAGCTACAATAAATTGGTTTCACCTACCGAAGGTGTTTTACAAGCAAATAATGCGGGGGTTCCTGATGTAACTGTTCCAACATTTATTGGAAATACAGGTAATCAAGGTAACTGTAATGGAGGTAGTCCGGGTAGTATATTGGGTACTTACTCTTTAAATGAATCAGAATATCTAAATGGTCAATTTACTCCTACAGGAAATACACAAACAATTACTATTACTCCTACAGGTGCACAACTAACAGGTAATTCTCCCGGTAACTGTAAGATGGTTATACCAAAACCACAAGCATCCCCAAGTATTATGCAAATACAAGTATATGGTCCTTGTGGCTCAACTGCTTGGTCGTTGTCTGTTGATTGTCCAACTAAGCTAGATTCTTTTCAGGGAAGCGTAACACTTGGTGATGTACAATGTAATATAAATCCTTCCCAAACTTATTACCACGTTCCGGTAAACGGAACTGCAGCAAACCCCGCATTGTACGATATGATATTTATTGATATTGATGGTGTTACACCTGCTTCAGATGGGTTTATAAATTTAGTTGGCGAACCACATCCTTGGATTCAAATTCAAGATGGTGTTGTAATAAACACAGGAACTTGTGTTCCTAATGGATATAGACTACAAGAATGTTGTGACGGAGATTTATATATGGCATCAAATTCTACTTACGGAGGATTTGGTTTAGGTGATGTAGTTCAGTTTAAAGAAGGTGCTCAAGGTACAGGAGCAGAGAAATGTGCGACAGTAGTGGCTTTAATAAATAGTGCTACCTTTGATTCAGTAATTCAATCCGGTGTTGCTTACGCTTGTGATGACACTGTTCACTGTCCGGTTTGTCCTTAAAAAAATAAAATATGGCTTTACAAAATAATTGTACTTATACTATATCATACGACCCGGGAGTTCAGGGATTCCCATCGTTTTATTCATACCAACCTGATTATATGATGGGGATGAATAGTTATTTCTATACGTTTAAAAATGGAAATCTTTATCGTCATAACACCAATGAAACAAGGAATCAATACTATGGAGTAAACTACCCTAGTAAATTACAATCTGTATTTAATCAGCAGCCTTTAGAAAATAAATTATTTAAAACCTTAAATTTAGAGGGAGATGATAGTTGGTCAGCAGTTCTAACAAGTGACCAACAAGATACAGGGTTTATTGATGCTGATTGGTTTGAGTTAAAGGAGGGAGCATATTATGCATTTGTTAGAAACTCAGGACAGTCATCCAACTCACCTGCTAATATTAATCAATATGCTTTACGCTCATTAAATGGAATTGGTTCTTCTCAAGACATAACTGTAGCGGGTACCGAGACTACTGTTTCTTTTACTACAGGAGTTTATTTAGGAAACATTATTTCTGTAGGAGATATGGTTTACTTTGGTGCTCCAAATCCACAATTATTAGGTAGCGTTATCTCTATAGATGTTAACCTTCCTGCAGGAATAAACAATATTGTAATAGATAATACTGTAGGTGGAGCACAACCCGCACCATCAACAACTGAGTATATATTATATATTAAAAACTCTGTTGCAGAATCTCACGGTATTTTAGGACATTATGGTGTATTTACATTAACAAATAATAATACAAGTAAAATAGAGTTATTTTCAGTTGAGTCTGAAGTAATGAAATCATTCCCTTAAAATTAGTATCTTTGCTACAATATGGATGAAGTTCAAATAGTACAGTCTAATCCTGAATCTGTTTTGGAAACTATAAGTCAAAACAGAGGTGTATTATGGGAAAAGATAAATGAATTTAAGGGACAATTGCTTTCGATTGAAGAAACCGTAAAGCATCATACTCCTGAGATGCAAGAGGCTATGCCACTAAAACACCATATAAAAGATGGTATTTATACTAGAGAAATATTTATGCCAAAGGGGATGTTGGTTTTAAGCTTTATACATAAGGTGAATCATCCATCATTTTTTTTAAGTGGTGAGATGTCAATACTAACAGACAAGGCAGAAGTAAAAAGAATTAAAGCACCTATGGTGGTGCAAACAGAAATAGGCACACAGAGAGTCGCATATATGCACGAAGATTGCGTATGGGTCTGTACATATAGAACAGATGCCAAGACGGTAGAGGAAGCTGAAAAAGAATTATTTACCGAAGACTTTAACGAGTTGCCTGAATATGTAATAAAACAAAAAAAGAAATTATGTCAGCAGCAATAGCAGGATTAGCGATAGGAGCCGTTTCAACAGGTTTGTCGTTTGCTCAAGCAGGGCAACAGAAAAAGCTTCAAGCAAGAGCGGAAGCAGAAGCTGATGCAGCAATGGAAGCAGCAAGAGGAAAACTAGAGGTTAACTTCGCAGAACAAATGTCTATTAAAAAAGAAGCTTACGAACTAGAAAGGGAAGCTAATTTATCAGCAGGTGCTCAAGCTTTAGAAGCGGGAGTAGAAAGCGATAGAGGTGGTGCTGCTACCGCAGGAAGAGTTCTAGCCGCTCAACAACAAGGTCAAGCACAAACTCGTGCAGCAATGGGAGATGAACTAACTAATATTGAAGCCGCCATTGTAGAAGAAGATTCAAGACTTAGAGATTTAGATGTGGCTTTAGATTTAGAAGAAGTTGCGGGTAACCAACAAAAAGCAGCAGATGCTCAAAGAGCGGCTCAAGCTGCAACAAATCAAGGGATACAGGGTGCAATTTCTACCGTAGGTCAAGCAGTATCTATGGTTCCTTTATACAAGCAGAATTTGGCTGCACAAAAATCAGGACTTGCGGGTGCTCAAGCAGCAGGACAATTTGACGGTCAGACTGTAAAGGGTCCTGACAAAAATACTTTTTTTAACAAGGGACAACAAAAGTACACAGGTCAAGATATAGGTAAGATTGATTTCAACGCTATGAGCAATAGAGATTTAAGACAGTTCAAAAGAGCGGTTGGAAATGATGGTAGTTTATTTGGCAATAAAGCCTACACAGGTGCGTATAATGAATATATGACAGGACAAAGTTCTTTAGATTTCTTTAATTACCTTCCTCAAAATAATTAAAAAACAATATGGCAACAGCATATAAATACGTTGAAAGAAAAGCAGAGGACAATATAAATTGGGCAGAGGTAGGCTCCAATTTAACTAATACTCTTAAAGAAGAAAATAGAATTCGTGAGGAGAAAAAAGGTGCGATTGATGCAGCTACTCGTGAAATGCAAAAGGTATTAAATAATATACCTCTTGGAGAAAATACTCTATTAAATGAATTTGCTTTAAATGCCGGTGCTGATTTACAAGAGGTTATGCTTATGAACGAGACCCTTTTAAAGTCAGGACAATTAGACCCAAGACAATATACTATTACTAGACAAAACCTAGTTGACGGAACTGACCAAGCTTTTAGTTTGTTTGAAAATTATAATGCTGAGTACAAAAGAAAAATGGCTATGAATAACTCCCAACTTCCTGTTGGAGAACAAGCTTCAGAAATACAGAATTGGTCTATGGGATTAGTTGAAGGCTTTGGAAATTTCGAAGACAGTAAACTTATAATTAATCCTAATACAGGGATTATGTCTATGGCTAAAATGATACCTGACCCTAACAATCCAAATGGTCCAAGAATACCTGACAAAAATAACCTAATGACTGTTCAAAACTTAGAGAACAGAATTAAAGGAACTTATACCAAGTTTGATGTAATAGGTACAGTTGATGAATATGCCAAAACATTAGGTGTAGATAAAGAAGTTCAACGAAAAATGGGTGGATATAGAGCCAATGGTTTAGTAACCGAGGTTACAGATATTACAAAGAGAAAAGGCTTTGGTTCATTAGCAGACCTAACTGATAAACAAATTGCAGAAATTGCCAAAGAAGCAGGTATCAAACCTGAAGATGTAAAGGTTATGTCTATGTATGAAAAAGCAGAGGACAGTTTTGTTAAGAGTCAATTAGGTATTGGAGATAATTCTGCAGCATCAGTGCTTGTAGATTTCTTGCAAGGTGATGGATATACTCCAACAATGGACCCTACAGAGGCAGCAGCAGACCCTAAGAAAGTATTGATGAAAAACAACAACGGTAAGCTTGAAGCAGAACTTACTGATGAGCAACAGGCTAGAGCGGAAGAGGCAATGAAAATTCAGCTTCGTATGCAATTAGATAAAACAGAAGAATATAAAGCTGCACCTAAGGATTACAATGCTCCTACATATGCACCTGCAGATGTTAGAAAAGAAAAGAGAGATGATGAAGCTAAAGAAAATATTCAAAGAACTTGGAACTCTATTAAAGGTCAAACGGCTAAAGAAAGAGTTGCTTCTTTTGAATCTTTAATTGGTACCGAAGAAGGTAAAGCGGCAGGATTGATTGGTGTTAACCCATCAACTGATGGATTGTCTATAGAGTTTGTATATACTGACCCTGTTAAAAATAGAAGAATTGATTTCACTAAGGATATTAGTGATGAAGATTGGGCAATACTAGGTAATGAGATTACAGGTCTTGATGACCCTAAAAAAGCATTAAGTGCAGGAGGATTTGTTAAAGATGATAAGGGTAAGAGTAAGCCTCTTAACTTAGACTTCGGAGATTCAGGAGCAAACAGACAAGGTAACCAAGGAAGATTTGACTCAGAGGTGAGTACATTTATTAAAGCAGGATTCCCTAAAGCTAACAACGGTGAGCCGTTCTTAGACCAAGAACAAGATGCGGTAGCAAAAGCTTTAAATGATAGATATTCTAAGTATGGTCTAGTAGCTAAAGCAACAGGTTATGGAGGTGGAGATAATACCCAAGTAACTATAGATGGTTGGAAAGGTAATGCAGAATATCCTGCGACATTTGATTTAGATTCAGATATTGATATAGATTCTAATGCATATGAAGAAGAACAAAGATTTGAGAAGTGGTTGACTTATGTATTAAAGCAAACTAAGCAAATAGGAACCCTAGCGAAAGACCAAAAGTTTACAGGTGGTCAAGGTAAGTATGGTCCTTGTGTTAATGGTAAGAAAGAAGAACTTTCAACAGGACTACAGGTCCCTTGCAAATAGAAAAGAACTATGGATGAAATTTTTTATGTAACACCCAATGGTTATAAGATTAGTCAACAAGAAGCACTAGAAAGATATGGTGATGAAGGGTTTGACCAACTTGTAAATGAAGGGCAGTTAACTGAATTTGTAGAAGAAGAAACACCTGAATTAAATTTTCAAGATGGTGGTCATTTTTATGAAACACCTAATGGTAAAGTTTACTCTGAAGGTGATTTGGTAAACCGCTATGGTGTAGAGGAATTTAAATCTTATGTTGAGCAAGGCTCCTTAAAAAAAAAAGATACTCCGGATTTCGTTTCAAGTTTTTCGGATGGCACATCAAGTGCTACAACTTCACCGTCTCCCGTTTCTGAGGAGGTTGATTACTTTCAAGGAACATTTGGTGATATACTAAGAGGTATAGATGCCATTAGTCCTGTAGGTGTAGGAGACTTTATTGATGATATGGCACGTTCAATTGATGCCGGTTTTCAAAATGGTCAGATTGCAGAAAGTGGTAACGATTTACTTATGGGTGGTACTTCTGCTACCTATGAAGATATACAGGAATTTATATCTAAAAGTCAAAAGGCTACTCAATTGGGTCCTTCTGATGAAATGCAAGATTATCAAAGGATTTATGAAGAAGAAGGCAAGGGTGTATGGGGAACAATAAAGGGACTCATATTAAACCCTAGTGTTATTCCTGAGGTATTAGCTAGTTCTTTTTCAGCTATGGCTAATGAAGATTCAGCAGCAGCAGGAGGTGCAGTTATTGCAGCAGGTACTGCTTATGGTGCAGGTGCAGGTGCGTTAGCGGGTGGTGTTGGTGCAGCACCGGGTGCAGTTGCAGGTGCCGCAGCTAGTTTACCTTATGCTTTTGCGGCAGCTAGTACAGTTTTAGAAACAGGTTTAACTTATGGAGAGTTATTAAAAGAAAGACTTGAAGTTCAAGGAAAAGAATTAACTGCAGATAACGTAAAAGAATTACTATCTAATGAAGAGGTTGTTGATGAACTAAGATTTGATGCTATCGCAAGAGGTTTAGCAATCGGTACTATAGATGCATTAACAGGTAGATTAGGTGGTAAGGTAGCAAAACCATTACTTACAAAAGCAGGTGCCGCAGGAACTAAATCTGCATCAAGAGCATTAAAAAGAAAAGCAATTGGTCGTGCTATGGGGGTTGAATCAGTAGGTGGTTCTATTGGTGAAACTGCAGGTATTGCAGCTACCAATATATACGGTGAACAAGGACAAGAATTTGATACCGGTGAGATACTACTAGAAGGTATTGCTGAAGCACCGGGTTCTGTTAAGGATTTAATTTCAGTTAGATACCAAAACCCTAAATATAAAATTAACGGAAAGAAAGCTACTGCAGAAGAAATAGATAAAGTTATTGATGGTATGACTTATGAGCAATTAACCGCTCCTAATTTTAAAATACAAATAGACAATGACTTTGAAGGTAGAGCACAAAAATTACAAGATAAAATTTTAGCAGGTAGAACAAAGGAGTCTGTTATGGCTGCTAATCCTGATTTAAATGGACCAACTGTTGATGCTATTGTAGACCTAGAGAGACAGGTACAAGAACTTGAAGGACGAGTACTAGGTACAGTAACCGGTAAGAAAAAAATTGCAGACCTAAAAGCACAAATAGTAAACCTTCAGGAAAATCAATTAGCTGATGAAGCTGCTGCAGAAACAGAACAAGTAATATCAGAAGTAGCTGACAATGTTAAGGAGAGTATAGAAGAATATAATGCCTTATCTCCTGAAGATAAGTTAGAACTTCAAGATAGAGCCATCGACCAAATGCAAAATGAGATGGCTGAGAAGGGTATTAAAGAATACGAACTTACTTCAGAGATGGTTGATGAAAGAGCATCTCAAATATTAAAACAAGATATAGAAAATCTAGAAGGAAATTTAGAGGGTGAGACTAGATTTAGTATAGCCGAAGAAGGTGAGTCGGCATTCGTTGCTGACCCCGCAGACTCAGAAGCTATTACTGAAGAGATGAATCAAATGGATGAGGCTGAGGTAAACTTTACAACTCCTAAAGGTCAAACAACATCTCAAGTTAATCCTTTTGAGGCTAGTAATTCTTCTACAAATTTAAATGAAAACGAGGTTACCGACTTAGGTTTTGAATCACAAGACGATATGGTTGGTGGTATTGAAGAGTTTAATGGAATACCTATGATTACCGGTGTTTCAGATATCGCTGCAGGTGGAACAATAAAAGATTCCAAGGGTAACGATATGAATGCAAAAGGTGGTGTAATGTTTAATGCACTTGCTAAAGTTAAAGCGGCTTGGGCAGGAGTAAAAAGAGAAACATCTCAAGGTCAATATGATAACGCAGTTAAACTATACAAAAAAAATAAAGACTTGTTTGACAGATTGTGGGACGAGGGAAGACTACCAAAGGGACATATTCCAATGGCGATTATCCGTATGGGTAATGATGCTATCAATTCAAACGAACTTGTATTCAGGTATCTTGCACCCGAGATTAAAGAACAATCAACAGAAAACCAAACTGCCGCTTTAAATGAACTTGTGTCTGACTTAAAAAGAAAGAAAGGAAAGTTTGGAAACAACCCTAGACTTCTTCAATTTATAGCAGATAAAAACATAAAGACCTTAGGAGGTTTAATGGATGCGGTTGTTTCTGATGCAAATGCTAGAGCAAAGGGAGATGTAAATAACACTTTAACTCTTGATGAAAGAGCAGAATTATTCTACAACATAACCTCACCTGAAGGAGTTTCAACTCCAAACAAGACATTCTTAAAAGCACTATACAAAGGAACAACGGATAACTCAAATGTTTTTGCTTCAGATAATATTTATGCTGCAGTAGGTGAACCTTCTATGATGAAGGCAAACAAAGGAGACGTGGTTTCAATTGTAGGTGTAGATGTTTTGAATGGTGGTGTTATAGATATAGACCACCCTAACTATGGTTCAGGTCCAAAGGGTAGATTGATTAAGCTTATTAAAAATCCAACAAGCGGAATGGAAGTATTCCCTGAATGGAAAGCAAAATCAAATAGAGTATTTAAAAAGGATAAGGCAGGAAAGAGACCTTCAGATAAAAATGTTTCATCTCAAACTATGGGAACTGTAGCTAATGATAAAGCATTTCAGGGTGCATCAGTTCAAGCTGATGGCATAACTGATATGCAACAGTTAGCTGCTAAATTTAGATTTGCATTTCCGGGTGTAACTGTAGTGGCAACACAACAGGAGTTTGATGCTATGTTAAAAGAACCGGGTGTTAGAACTAAGGTTTCAAAAGGTAAGACCATTCTTGGTATGACCAAAGAAGGTAAGGTATTTTTAAATCCTGAACAAGCTTCATTAGGTACACCTATTCACGAGTTTGGACATATATGGATTGATTTCTTGAGGTCTAAGTCTAGTGGTAGAAAAGGAACTAAGCTTTTAGAGAAAGGATTAAAACTTGTAGAAGGAACTCCTGCATTAAAGGCAGCTATAGAAAAGTATGGCGATAATAAGTTAGCAAGAGAGGAAGCGTTAGTAGAGTTGATGGCTACAAAGGGTGAAACCATTATTAATGCAGCTAAGAAATCTAGATTTAAAGAGTGGATGAATGCCACTTTTAAATACATAAAAGAAAAATTCACAACACTTGCTGATGTAGACGAAAAGAAAATAGAAGCAATGTCTTTAGATGAGTTTATCAATGTAGGTCTTGCTGATTTATTTGCAGGTAAACCTGTAGATGCTAAGGCTAAAAAAGATAATAAGTTTGATGCCGCCAAGGAATCACAAGGTATGATGCCAAGGTTCTCCTTAGGAGATGATGTTGCTGCGTTTATAAAAGATGCAAGGGGACAGGGTATCTCAGAGGTTGCTATTAAAACTGTTTTAAATAGAAGAGGTGTTTCAATGCCTGACATAAAAGCAGCGTTTGAAAAAGCAGGACCTAAAGCTAATCAAAAATCTAAAGTCAGCGAGAAGTTTGCAAAAGGCTTTGATAGAGTGATGAGTGAAATAGATGGTATAGTTGAAAAGATTAAAGCTAGAAATACAAAAGAAAGCACAAGTCCAACTAAAATATTTAATGCAGCTTTAGAATATTTAAAAGGAACTAAGCTTTATAAAAACTCAACTGACGTTCAGAGAGAAAAGATGGTTCGTGATTTGAGAAAAAAGTTTGGGCAAAAAGATAAGAAGGCTCCGTCTGCTAAAAGATTATTATTTGGCAAGGTAGACCCTAAGAAAATTACGCTTACAGAAAAACAAGCATTAGCTGAACAGATTAAAGCTTTAAACCGTGGAGCAAAAAATGCAATACAAGCATTTGTCGAGGCAAGTAAGCAGTTGGCTGAACAGATAGGAGAGATGGCTCAGAAAGGAAAGATAACTCCTAAACAAGCTTCAGCTATAATTAAAAGATTTACAAAGGTTAATATGCTTAGTGATGCATCTATTGATAGCTTCGCTGAATATATGCGTAGAGTATTTAAGAACGCTAACTATGCAGAGGAAGTGGCAGTTGCTAACAAGCAACGCAAACAGGCTATTAAAAATGTAAGAACTAAGATAGGTATTGCCGATGCGGTCAATACTCAATTGAATAGAATATTCTCAATGAAAGCTTCATTGATTCCTGAATCAGTATTCCAAGAGTACATAGATTTAGTTGCAGAGTTTGGAGCAAGGAAAGCAATTTTAAATCCATCTGCAGTAGCTGAGGTTGAAAAAATTACAGAAAGAATATTAGAAGCGGTTGATGTAGAGTACTCTAAAGTTCCTGAACTGCAGGAAAAATATTCTGCATTTGAAAATAAAGTTGTTGATAAGGACGGTAAGATTGATTACGCTAAAACAATTAAGGCTATGCTTAATGATGGTATCATTGATGAGGTAGACTTAGAGGTAATGCAAAAGTATAAGAGTGAAATACTTCCTAAGAAAGAGAAGGTAGAAAAAACAGATGCAGAAATTGAAGCAGAAAGACAAGAAGTTTTAAAGAACATTAAAAAACTACCTGCCTTAAAGATATCTGAATTACCAAGTAAGTTTGAGAGAAAGGTAGCGGGTATGTTTGAAAGCCTGATAAACAATATCGAGGCTATAGAAAATCTTTCACTTGAAGATTTAAAACAAATTGATAAGCTATACAATAATATAAACAACGGATACACACCACATCTTGTTCAGGTAATGAACGAGAAAATGAACGCACAGTTGAATGGTAAGGAACTTGCAGGGGGAATATCAGGTTCTAAGATGCTTCCAATAACTAAGATGTATGCTAAGTTTAAAAGTATGCTAACTAGAAAGGGTGCTATCTCTGAAGCTATTAGGAGAAATCCTCTGTTTTATGTTGACCAAGTATTTGGAAATTTTAAAAGCAAACCTATTTTTAATAGTTTATTTAATGAATCTGCAAAGGCACAGGAGTTGTTTACATCTCAATTCAAAAGACTAAGAGGTAAGATAGATGCGGCAGAAGCGGCAGTTGCTAAATCATTTAAACAAAATCCAAATAAAACTTTAATGTCTAAGTTTAAGCAGATGGTTTATATGATTCAACTTGAACACGATTCCAACTTGGGTAACCCTGAGACAAGACATCAAGCTGCTGCATATGTTAAAAAGACTATAGAAGCTATTGACACAGACAAGACAACCTTCAGTCAGCAAGACTCTGAAATGTTGGCAGAGATTTTAGAAAAGTTTACTGATAAAGAAACAGGTGAAATCAACTTAGAGAAACTTTATAATAGTTTTAATGAAGCAGAAAAAAATTCTATTAAAACAATACAGGAAGTTAATTCTGAACTAGGACCAATGGCGGTTCAGACTGCATCTATTATTCGTGGTACAGGTATTAAACCAAGAAATAACTATGTTCATTTAAATGTAGTTAATGAAAAAGGACTTGACCCTAACAGTAGTGAATCATTTATAACACAGTATATGAATGGTATGAAGGGTTCAACAAAAGCAAAGTCTTTAATTAAAAGAGAGGGAGTTGTTTCGGCATTGAACTTTGATGTGTATGCTTCTGCAACAAGAGGAGCCAAAGGTGTGTTGTTAGATTTTCATATGACAGAACCTATTAGAACTGCAAGAAGAACTTTAAATGTAGCTGAGGCTAGACTTAAAGGTGATAAAGCAAGAATGGATTCTAAGGATAGAGAAAAATTCAACGCTATTAGAGATGCATATGAAGAGGTTGTAGAAAATCTTTTGACAACTGCGTATCAACAAACTACCATTGCAGAAGAAGCAATGAATTGGTTAAAGAAAAATGGATACCGTGCTATACTTGCAAGTAGTTCTAGATGGGTAGCTGAACTCACTTCGAATACTGCATTTGCATTGATTACTAATCCGGTTGCATTTGTAGTAGGTTCTAAGTTTGGTGTTAAGTTTTTAAATAGTGATGCCGCTCCAAAAGCAATGGAGAATCTAAAAAGTAAACAGACTAACCGTATTTATCCCAATGAAGATATGTCGGGTAGAATGATTGATACCAACATAATGAAAGAAGCAGAGGGTATCAAGGGTGGAAGAGCGAAGGGCAAGTATATGAATAAGCTTGTACAAATTTGGAATAGGTCAGGGAAAAAATATCAGAGCGGTGTAGCAACTTTAGCTGACGGATTAATATCTACCCCTGATAAGATTGTAATGAGACCAATGTGGTTTGGGTCTTTCGCATCTGAGTTTAAAAAGATAACAGGTATAGAACCTGATATGGATAAGATTGCAGCAAATGATTCTAAGTATATGGCAGATAACGCAGAAGCTTTAGCTAAGGCTACAGAGATAGCTGACGAAACTTCTGTTATGACAGGTTCAACTGCTAATCCATTTCTAGGAATATTAAAAGGAACAAGAAAGCCGGGAGACAGTGGATTTAAAACTGCCTTTAATGCGTTTAATTCTTTTATGACCACATTCTTAATATACGAATATGTAACTGCAAGAACAGGTATTGTTAATGCAATAGGAAGAGGTCACTTGAGTAAGAGAAAAGGAGCAGCATTACTTGCGGGTTCAACTACTCGTATGATTATGTACACTATGATGGCACAGGTATTGGGTGAGGCACTAGCAAGTATTGCAGGTGAAGAAGAAGAACCTAAAGACATCGAGAAGAAACTTGGTCAAGCAGTGGCTTCATCAATGTTAGGGTTGATTGTTGGTAGAGACTTTGGTAATGCAACTAAAGCAATACTTAATATGGGTATTGAAGAATTCAATAAAGAGTTCTTAGACTTTTTAAGGGATGGTGAGTATGATGTTTATAAAGACGGATTATCATATCAAGTTGTACCAAAAAGCAAAGACG
>Ga0164313_10001458_pt1 | contig 20886 bp, 11 predicted proteins | sample GuaBasSedimGuay4_FD_113735 | JGI IMG/M metagenome (GOLD analysis project Ga0164313, IMG submission 113735) | Subseafloor sediment microbial communities from Guaymas Basin, Gulf of California, Mexico - Guay4, Core 4569-4, 0-3 cm | ecosystem: Environmental > Aquatic > Marine > Hydrothermal vents... | reverse complement strand
TTATGATGACTACCCCAATGCGGTAGGCCATCCCGTACAGGATGAAGCTGACCTGAAAAAGATTAAGATGCCCGATCCCGATGCGGACTATCGTTTCGACGATATTCGTGCTGCCATGGATGAATTGCAGGGAGAGCAAGCTGTGGTCATCCGCCTGAGAGATGTTTTTTCGCAGCCCAGGGACCTGATGGGTTTTGAGAATTTCCTGATGGGTTTTTACACCCAGCCTGACCTGGTCTCACGAATCATGGAGATGAGCGTGGACTACAACAGTCGTCTGGCAGAGAATGTAAAGTCACTGGGGGGTGAGATTATTGTGGTAGGGGATGATATTGCCGATTCCAGTAGCCTCCTGCTTAGTCCCGAGCTCTACAGGGATATGGTAAAGCCCCATTTCAACAAGCTGATTCGCAAGTTTAAGGATCTGGGTCTCTATGTAATTAAGCATACCGACGGGAACATTATGGATGTGATCGAAGATCTTGTGGATTCGGGTATCGATTGTCTCGATCCCATTGATCCGCTGGCCGGAATGGACATCAGGGCGATCAAGGAGAAATACGGATCAAGGATATGCATCAAGGGCAATGTGGATTGCGTAAAGACACTAGTAGATAAGAGTCCCGAAGATGTTATTGCCGAAACCAAACAGTGCATTCTGGATGCCTCAGTGGGCGGAGGCCATATCATCTCCTCCAGCAATTCAATTCATGCAGGGATCAATCCTGTGAATTACAGGATATTCCTGGAGGCAGTGGAGGAGTTTGGCCACTACCCACTTGATATGAATAAATTGAAATCATAAACCAATGGATAAAAGACGGTACGTAGCCTTTGACCTGGGGGCGGAAAGCGGAAGGGCGGTCATCGGCTCATTTGATAAAGGCTTGCTGAATTGTAAGGAGGTCTATCGATTCCCCAATAAGAGTACTGCCATGGGAGGCCAACTTTACTGGAATATGATTGGAATTTATGATCATCTGCTGGAAGGTCTTAAAACATGTACTAAACTTGTGGGTCAGGGGATAAACGGAATCGGGGTGGACAGCTGGGGCGTTGATTATTGCCTCATTGATGCACAGGGTAACATGGCAGGCAATGCCTTTAATTACCGTGACCCCCGCACCACAGGTACCCCGGAAATTATTGAAAATACGCTTGGTAGTGAACAGTTGTATGAAAAAACCGGTGTTCAGATGTTGCCTTTCAATACCCTGAACCAGCTGATTGCTGCAGTAAGGGCGGAGGACCCTACACTGGAAATAGCGGATCGCTTACTGTTTATTGCCGACTTTTTTCATTACTGTTTTACCGGGAAGAAGGTGGCAGAGTTTACTGCCGTGAGCATCTCGCAACTATACAACAATGGAACAGGACAATGGGATGATGCCATCTTTAATGCATTTGGCATTCGCCGGAAGATTGCCCCCGAAGTGGTGCAGGCAGGTACGGTTATAGGAGACCTTAAGCCGGAGATAGCCCGCCTGGTTGGACTGGACAGGACGAAGGTGATTGCCCCTGCTGTACACGATACCGCCAGCGCAGCGGTATGTATCCCCACCATAGAGGTAGGTGGCTGGGCATTCCTGAGTTCCGGGACATGGTCCATTGTGGGCCTTGAACTGGATGCACCCATCATGGATGAGAAGAGTATGGCCATGAACATATCCAATTCAGGCGGGGTATTGGGGAAAACACTCTATCTGAAAAATGTGATGGGGCTATGGATACTTCAGCAATGCAAAAGGATATGGAACAAGAAATCTCCGGTTCTCGATTATTCCGATATCGTGAACCGGGCTTTTAAAGCAACACCTTTTTCAGCCTTAATCGATCCGGATGACCTTCGCTTTCTCAATGCAGAGGATATGGTTGCAGAGGTGATCAGCTTTTGTAAAAAGAGTGGACAGAAGGTGCCCGAATATGACGATATCGGTACCATCAGCCGGATTATCTTCGAGAGCCTGGCCCTGAAGTACCGGTTTGTACTGGAACAGTTGATGGAAGGTGCCGGAAAGGAGGTGGAAACCATCTATCTCATCGGGGGAGGCGGTAAGAATGAGTTGCTGACCCAATTCACGGCCAATGCTACCGGGCGCAAAGTAATCACTGGTCCGTCGGAAGCATCATCGGTGGGTAATATCATGATGCAGGCTGTGGGCGATGGCATGATCAGCTCATTGGGAGAGGTCCGGACGATTATCATGAACTCTTTCGGAGTCAGAGAGTACACTCCGCACTACCCCAAAGAGTGGCAGACCATATATGATCGCTTTATATCGCTTATTTATAAATAAACCTAATCCTTTCCCTTTTTGCCCTGGCCGGATTGAATGCCTGTAACATGGCAGATAAATCCACTGAAAGGCCCAATATAATCTATATCATGCTTGACGAGGTGGGCTACTATGAGACTTCGTATATGGGAAATAAAAAGCTTATGACCCCCAGCATTGATAAAATGGCTGAGGAAGGGGTATTATTCACGAACGCATACGCCGGTGCCTCTTTATGTGCGCCGACCAGGGTTAGCCTGATGACCGGAAAACACATGGGGCATACCAGCATGAGAACTAATTCGGGAGGCATGCCGATCCGGGCAGATGAAGAAACAGTTGCATCAATGCTTAAAAATGCCGGGTATGCAACAGGTGGTTTCGGGAAATGGGGTTGTGGAAACCGTGGAACGTCCGGTGTACCGGAGAAGCATGGATTCGATGTTTTTTTCGGGTATTATGACCAGGTGCATGCGCACTCATTTTACCCGGAATACCTGATCAGGAACAGCACAGAAGTTCCTTTAAAGGGTAATACAGGAGTTTTTTATACGGGTGAGACACATGCTCAGGAAGAAATCTTCAGGGAATCGGTAAACTTCATTAAAGAGAATGCTGGCAGGCCATTTTTTTGCTATTTACCCTGGACTCCTCCACATGGTCTATGGGGAATACCGGAAGACCATCCATCTTACAAACTATTCGCAGATAAGGAATGGAAAGTAAAAGGTTCATGGAAAGAAGATGATGGCATTCGTTACGCAGCCCTGCTTCACATGGCAGACACCCAGATCGGTGAAATATTCAGATTGCTAAAAGAGCTGGGGATCGATGATCAGACCATTGTATTTTTCAGCGGGGACAACGGAGGGGCAAATTATTTCAGCTCGGAAGAGAATCCCCGTGGCCTGTTTGGTCCGAATGTGAATCCTGAAACCGGCGAAGAATTCAAAGGGAATAAGGGAAATGTTTATGAATGAGGAATCAAAGTACCCATGGCCGTACGTTGGCCGGGAAAAATTAAACCAGGCACAACAAATGACATGCTTTGCTACTTCCCGGATTTTATGTCCACTGCAGCAGACCTTGCGGGAGTGGATGTGCCTGTAGAATGTGACGGGCTATCCATTCTTCCCACCCTGCTTGATAAGGGAGATCAGCAACAACATGACTATATGTTCTGGTTAGCTGGTAAACAGCATGCTGTTCGTTCAGGGATATGGAAAGCTTATGCCACATTATCGGAAGAGGAAGGCCTGGTAAACTGGGAACTGTATAACCTGAAACAAGATCCAGGAGAAACGAATAATATTGCGTCATCTGAGAGTAAGGTATTGTCTGAATTAAAAGAGGTTATGAAAGAGGCTTATGCTGAGCCTGTCGGGGGCGAGATATATGATAATGAACTGTATCGGAAAGACCATATAATCAACAGACCGAACCTCAGAAAAACAGAACATCCCAAAACCAATAATGAAAAATCAGTACTCAATCCAGGTGATAGACCTCCTCCATAGGGGCCCACCAGACACCAGTCCCTGCTGATTCCACGGGTTCCTGGCAGGGATCTGTAAGTTTCCACCAGGCCTGGGTGAGGGAATCCTCAGCCATCTTTTTCATGTCTTGTTCAAAGTCATCTCCGGTATATTCAAAGTAGCTAAAGAGATGCCCGTCACGATAATAGATGGAGTAATTTCTTATGTTGCATTGCTTTAGCTTTATATTTATTCCGGGCCAGGGATCGGCATGCAGCGCTTTATACTCATCCAGTTTTTCAGGCTTCACTCTGATGACCGAGCCATATCTGACGATTTCCTCCTTCTCCTGAAAACAGGACTGAAGGAGGATGATCATCATACCTATAATCCAATACCTTGGTTTCAACATCTTGTTATATATTTTTTGTCAACCGAAATAGATATACAGCAGCACCATGATTATAAGGAGTACCAGAGCCCAGATCCTGGTGTCTTTGATGCTGCGGATCCTGGATCTGTATCCCTTGAGATGCTCCTTGGTGAAGATAAGATTTTCTATTTCAGCCAATGGCCTGGGTCTGGATGTCAGACTCAGCACATTGAATAAAACAACACACATCACAAACAACCACCAGGCCTGCATCAGGAAGGGGATTCCCAGTCCATCCGTAATAAACTTTGCACCCGAAATGGGTTCAAAATCGAAACAAAATACAATGCTTCCTGCCAGGAGCCCGAATATCAGCGTTGACAGGGCCACCCTGTCATTCCCCTTTTTGGATAGGATCCCCATGACAAATACAGCTGCAACTGGCGGGGAGAGCATGGACAGCACAACGGATATGGCATCGAAGATGCTTTCAAACCGGCCGATCCAGGGGGACCAGGAGATTGCCAATATAATGACAACCAGGCTGGCGATTCGCCCGGCCCTCAACACATTCTTATCTGGTGTGTCTGGTCGTATTCTTTTGACAATATCGATAGAGACGAGTGTTCCCACACTGTTCAATGCTGCTGATATGGTACTCATCAGGGCAGCAAGCAGGGCAGCTGTCATCAATCCCACCAATCCTTTGGGCAGCACATTGGAGATCAGCACCATCAGTGTGTCATTGGGATCGGTAATGATATCCCGGAAAAGGACATAGGCCAGGATACCCGGGAATACCATGATAAATACGGGCAGGATCTTCAGAAATCCGGCAAAAATCGGTCCGTTCTGGGCATCTGATAGCCTTTTTGCCCCCAGCACCTTCTGTACGATGGTCTGATCGGCACACCAGTAATAGATCCCTAGTACAGGGTAACCGAGCAGGATGGCATACCATGGAAGTATGGAATCTTTTCCAGACTGAAGCATGTCAAGTTGACCGGGTTTCAGGGCTGCTTTCAAATCAGCCATAGTATGGATCCCCTGATCTGGAAGCATGGCGATGGCCAGCACAGTTAGCAGGGTGGCCCCGCCAATGAGTATGACGGACTGAAATGATTCAATCACTACGATGGCCCGCAATCCACCCAGGATGCTATAGAGGGTTGTAATGAAAGCGATCACCAGGATCGATACCATCACATCTACCCCAAAGATGACCTTCATCACCACAGCACCGGCATAAAGACTGATCCCTATGTGGGAGAAAAGTGCTGTGATCACCACAATGAAGGCAAAGAAGGACCTGGAATTGGGGCCAAAGCGTTTCTCCAGGAACTCAGGCAGGGTGGATATCCGGTTCTTAAAGTAGAAGGGAGCAAAAAACAGCGCGAGGATGATCAACAGAAAGGTGGCCATCCACTCAAAATTGCCCCAGACGATTCCATCCTTGAATCCATTGGCTGCCAGACCCACCATATGGATGGTGGAAATATTGGCTGCAAAAAGTGCCGCCCCGATCATCCCCCAGTTCAGGGACCGGCCAGCCAGAAAGAATCCCTCACTGCTGATACTCTTTCTCCTGGCCGATAGTATACCGATCAGAATAATGATCAGCAGGTAGGCCAGGATAATCCCTGCATCAATAATTGAAATATTTTCTCTAACGGGTCCCATTTTGCATCACCTCTTCCATGCAAATTTGCTGCCAGTCCCAGAGCCGGCGGGGATCATACCTAACGGTCGAAATATCTTTCATAATCATCTCAATGTGGCACCTTCTATCGGCTTGTTCCAGGAAATCCCTGATCTCATGCCTGGCACGGTTTGAATCAAATTCCTTATCAGCAAAAATAGCAGGATTTGGTTTACGGCTGATCACATAATCGTCGCCCAGCCCTTCAATAGCCTTCCTGGTATCATTCCAGGGACTGCAAGAGACCTTTCTGAGGTTTGGGATCCTTTGCAGCAGGTGGCTTTTGTCTGCCATTGGTTCGCAGCATCCATAGTATGTAAGGCTCCACCGTTCCAACCATTTCAGGTCATGTTCTATGGCAAATTCCCAGTGCATTTCAGGAGAGACTTCAGAAAATATCTGGGCATTGGAACATCCCCACATATTGTGTGGTTTGATCCATTCAGGATCAAAGGGTTTTCCCGGCATCTCCACAGTATGGCCATATCCCCCTGATCCGATCCGGGTGTTGTTGCAATCCAGGGAGAGCAGGTTCTGCTCCTCGAACTGGTCCAGTTCGACCATCCAGGCTTCAACCATTCTTTCGTAGAAGGCATGTACCATATCGGGACGCAGGATCAGGTCCATCATGGCTTCCTGGATTCCCCACCAGCGGATCAGGAAATCCCATGGGGTGAACCAGATATGGGATTGGCCCTGCTTTTTTACCGGCAGCACAGGGCTGAATATATCATTCATCAGCTGGAACTTGATTTCTGTGGCTTCCCTGTTATGGGTAATGGTGGGGATCTTTAGCTTCTCCAGGTCATCCATATCCTGAATCTGGATATTGAAATGGCGGGAGACGATGTCGCTGGATTCATCAGTGATGGCCAGGTCCACATCCTCAATGATACCAAAATCAGTACTGTGAATGGAAAGAGGACAATCGAGCCAGGGATTGATAATCATATCTCCGGGCATGTGTTTCCACTGGTAGATGGTCTTGCGCATAAGATCTTCCTGGGAGCGGGCCCACTCATTCTCACATCGAATGGTCAGTTCATCATTGTAATTTATTTCATGCCATGGAATCTCATCGATCCAGATCATGGGCCGTTCCGATTCAAGGTCATTGAGCTTTTGCCACAAACGTGCCTTCTCCTTGTGGATGGGTAGAGATGCAATGCAGGCCCACTCTTCGGCCAGTGCCCTTAAGACATCGATCTCCCTCTGTTCAAGTAAGATCTCTTCGGCTACCTCTGGTGCAGTCCTGTGGCTGGGGTCATGTAACATGGGAGTACCGGGTTTTACGTGATCAGAAGTTGGATTGTTATTTATGAGTTTATGTACAGATTTATTTGTCGGGAACCTCCATCAGGATCTCCTGGTATATATCGGGCCTTCGCTGTTGGGCATTTCTGTTATGAGCGCGTGCATCACGTAACCGTTTTAGGTTAAGAGTGGCTGTAATGTATTGTTCCCCACTCTCGATACAAGATACTTTAATATTTCCAGGCCACTCTGCAATCATGGTCCCGCTTCCATAGGCCTGGTTGGTACAGATCATTGAAACAGTGTTGTGCCACATGGCTGTTTTAACAATGTGATCTTCCACCGATCCAAATCGGCTGTTGGGCCATACCAGAATTTCGGCGCCTTTTAGCGAGAGGATCCGGAAGGGTTCCGGGAACCAGCCGTCGTAGCAGGTAAGGATTCCGATTTTTGCAAAGTCCAGTTCGAATACAGGAAATTCCTCTCCTCTTTTCATAATCCATTCCGGATCGTTCTCCAGGAACCACTGTTCATCCTTTCCTGCAGGAGGTTCACTGAAAGCAGGTTGTCCTTCATATTTGTCTACCGCCGCATGGGTTTTATAGTATTTACCTTCAATTTCACCATTCCGACCGAAAAGGAGAATGGCATTGGCAAAACTTCCATCCTCAAATAGCTCCCAGCTGCCTATAATCACATAGATGTTATTTCGGGAAGCAGCTTCTGCAATGGCTTCTGTCTCCTTTCCGGGAACCTGGATCCTGCCCAGAATATACTCCGGGAAGACCACCAGTTGAGCGCTGTCATTTGCTGCCCGTTCGATGTATGGAATTACTTTCCCTACCAGGTCAATCTCCAGGCCGGGGGTTACGGTTTTATCATATCCCGTTAACTGAACCGCTGCTACTTTTACAAGGTCGGTCCGCTTCATGTGAAGCCAGGTGGAAATGTGGGTCTCGTTCCAGTTGTTTACCGAGGCGTAATCCACCATGGATATGTTTCCTTCGGTGGTAGGAACCTTGAATTGCATCCTGGTTCCAGGCAGTTCAGGTGTTTCAGGTGTGATTTCTACATATCCCTCACTGGAAATTATTGAAACAGGGTTGTTATAATCCGGATCTATATTCTCATCTCTTGAGAGTACAACAGGACCCCTTACCAGTGCTTTAAAATAATCTCCCTTCCGATTGCTTCCATGTGGAGCGTCCAATACACGACATCTCATATCCAGCTCAAGTTCGATCCTGTCGCCCCCGGACCATTTTCTTGTGATCTCCGCATAGGTGCCAGGTGTGACTTCCATGGGCTGACCATTCACTTTAAGCAGGGTAGAGGTGCTCCATTCCGGTATTCGCAGCCTCAGTGTATATTTTTCTTTTACCGACGACTCCAGCTCTATTTTCACCTTCCCACTTATGGGAAAATCTGTATCGATGATCAGTTTAGCAGGATTTCCTCCTGGGCTTGAAAGATTCACTATAGAGGCATTATAGAGGTTAATGACCGGTCCTTCCCCGGAAGACATAACAGCCACATAGGGTAGATAGGCCAATCCCATGGGGCCATTGAGGTTGCAACAGGTCACATGAACACTATTGATGATTCCTCCCCAGCCTGTGGTAATTGTTTTCGATCCATTCAAACGGTTCACATAGCTAAATCCGTCACCTCCTGGTTTCATGGCACCTGTTAATCCGTTATAGGCATATTTTTCGATCATATCCATGGCTGAAGGTTCTCCCGTCAACCTCAGAATCTGGCTACAGAGTTTCAACCAGGTAACTCCCACACAGGTTTCCATCATCCTGTTCATATCCGGATTGGTCTGCTCCAGGGCAGTATTTCCCCAGCCTTCACCCATAACGGCTGGATGATGAATATCCCCTCCGGCATTACCGATGATGGTAATTTCCTTTTCGATAATTTTATGATATAGGTTCATAAAAGCCTGCTTCCAGTGTTCATTGCCAGTGGCACGGTAGTATTCCACCAATCCCTCAAACAATGACATCATTTCATAGGCCTTTGGATAGACGCCTCCAATATCCATCGGATCTACATTATTAAAAGCATCTTCGATGACATTGTGCCCCAGAGCCCCGCCCTCATCTTCAACAATATACCTGGCAAAATCGAGGTAAGATGGTTCTCCGGTCAGCCAATACAAGCGCATCATGGGTTCAAGCAAGGTGCTCGATTCGATGTGATTTGGACTCCATCCCTGGTCAACTATCCTGGTTTTGGGTGGAGGTCCAATCTGCTCTATGATGCAATTGGCCTGGTTCACCATGGCTTCCAGTACTGCTGGATCCTGTTCCACATGGGTATAATAGCCGTGAAGCCCCAGCAACACATATTTTCTTTCCCAAAGATCTCCACCAGGTCCATCGGGTTGATCAGGTATTTCTGAACAGCTGATGCTGCCATTCTCCCTGACTGTTGTTAACAGATCTTTTACCGTTGATTGAAGGATCATTTTTAATTCCTGGTCCTGCGAATAACGGAAGAACATACTCCCCGAACGAACAGCCTTGCCCCACATTTCACCCTGGGCAAAGAAGTTTCGGCCGCTGCGGAAGAGCTGGACCAGGCTGTCATAGGGAACTACACCCTTGTTCCAGTGCTCCATGGAGCGCTCTATATCCTCCTCAAAAAAACCGTTGAATTGGATGGAATGTGCAGGTAAGGGAGTAAAACGATCGTTAACTGTCGAACTATTGGTACATGTACATGTGAGTATTGTCAAACCTGTCAGCAGGAGTGTTGGAAATACCTTGTTTCTCATAGTATAATCACTTCGTTTTTATTAAATCAATAATTGCAGCGCCACCCGGTTCCAGGTACCATTCCATAAGTGAATTTACATTCCCCGCAGGATTTGCAGCAATGGATGTAAACAGCTTATCAGTTTTCCAACCGGGCGAAAGAGAAAGGGAAAAAGAGGCAGCTTCTTCACAGCTGGCATTGGGTTCGTCTCTGACCACATAGCCAGCAAAAGCAGGATGTCCTTTATAGCTCTCCACCACCTGATGAATGACTGCAGTGTCTACCGCGATATCGGGCTTTAGCGCAAATGGTAAAATCCTTAAATCGATGGGTACAATACTGAAACCGGTCTTCTCGGCAAGGTCCATAGCCTTAAGGTTCTGCTCCTCATTGAAAGTCCCATTCCCCGGAACCAGGTATTCAATACCTGCTTCTTCGATCTCCTGATATCTTTCCAGGGTGACCTCTTCCAAAGGTGGACCTGAATAGGCCATAATGATGAACTCATTCAACAGGCCGGCCTTGTTCTGTTTGCTATCTATTGGAGCTTTGTTATTACCGTTACTGCATCCCAAAAGGAAGGAGATCAGAAAACCAACAGCAATATGATTTATCAGGTTTTTCATTCAAATGGATTTTACTTGCTCCTGTACATTAGTTGATTTTCTCACTCTCCTGGCTAAAATTCGTTAGACTAAAAGCAAGAAGTAAACCAAGGGAGAAAAGGCTTTTCATGTTATGTGTTTTTTAACTTAGTCTGTATATGGAACAGGAATGCCAAGGCGGGTCCAGTTGCCTGTAATTTTCAATAATTGAGGAGGGATGTTCCCGTCCCACCCCTGGAGAACACCTTCATATTCGCCTTTTTCATTGATCCAGAAGGCAAGGTCCATGCGCTCATTAAGCAAGATATCCATTTCACCTGATTTAAAATATTTTAAACCTCCTGCTGCCAGGGTTTCTACTCGTCCTTCCTGATTCAGGCGGACTGCTGCAACCCCTGTGGCGTCGAATGAAACCCGGTGATTCTGAACTTTTATTTCTGATAAGATTTGATCACCTGCAACATTTTCAGTCCCGGCCAAATGGATCACAGTGCCATCAATAAGACGGCAGTGACCTGTTGTTGGAGGAGCACTGAATGTGTGGGTGGAGTATTTGAGAGTTCCCGTTGCAGGGGTTTGGAGAGGAATTTGGTTTTTGTCAACGACTGAGCGAATCTCTTTTAACAGAGACAGGGGGTCATCAAATGAGACCATATTTTTTGGCAATAACTCTTCACCACCATAGGGCTGCCCATTAAAATCCCGGGTCCAGCTCCCAACCCGGTAGAGGGCAGTTTTCCCCTTTGAAGCATTTATGAAAAATTCGCCTACCGATTCCCTGCTAAATTCCGGGTGGTACAGGATAACTGCTGCATACCGCTGATCACCATAGCTTATCCATCCATTTTCATCCATCTGAAGATGGCCGGATTCAATCTCACTTGAGGGTATCAGATCAGCAGGGATGCCTGAGCTCCAAAGGCTATCTGCCAGGTCCATTCCCACATCATCGTAGGATGGACCCGCCCAGTTCATGGTATTGGCATGCCCGAATATGACGGCCACCGGACAATCGAGGGCGCTGTTGCTGATGTAGTTAAGCAGGCGGATCCTGCTCTCTGCGCGCATAAGATCTCCTCTCAAAAGTTCTAGCCGCTCATCCTCTCCCAGGGTATTTTCAGTGCTGGGATAGATCCTGTGATAGTTTATTCTACCACCTGCAAGGGCATGGCTCCATATGGAAGTTTCGTAGTCCCGCTTGTTATCGGCATAATACATGTTGTACCAGAGGGGACTGCCCCATTTTTTTGCAAGTGAAGTTCGCACCGGATAAGGTGTATGTTCATCGGTTTGTGCCCAATCGCGAGTTGAGGCCCACCAATCCAGACCATTCTTTTTGTATTCGTTTAGATCGGGGTAGGGCCACCAGGTTGGATGTGTAGCCACCACTGCCTGCGAACCAAATACCTCCTTCACAGAGTGGTAGAAATCATCCTCCATCTGGCTGTTTCGTTGCCAGGACATCTCCATGAAATGATTAATGGCCATCTGTCGTTCTCTCTCCTTTCCCGCTATACCCAGATGCATCAACAAACAATCGTGAAGCAGCTCGCGCCCCCCGGTTTTTTCAGAGTAAGCCTTAGCCCTGTGCTTTGAGTACCAGTATTGATTTTTCTCAGGATTCCCATCAAAACAGGGAGGAAATCCCCATTCATCCTTGCAGACTCCTGCCAGTGGAACATCTGCATATCGCTCCAGGAGCTCATGTTGAAAGGAGCTCAAATGGGGAGCAAATACATCAGGTGCCAAATGGGTGAAGGAGACCATCACACAGGCGTAATTCCCCATGCTTTTTTTATTCCGTGGTATTTGGACGTGCACCGAATCCCTGGAAGAGGATATCAGGGTACATTCACTGGTGATCTCTTTCAGTGACGATAAATCTATTCCATCAGAGGTCCTGTTGTAAGCATAAACCCTTTGCAATGCACCGCTCAGGGGAATGTAGTGTGTGGTCCTGAAGGTGTAATGATCGCTTAGATCCTGGCTGTATGTAACTGTTTCAACTGCATCTTTCCCGGAAAGTTCAATCTCTTGCAGTACCAGCATCTCCTGAAGCTCATCGGGATATTTTGCCTGGAAGGCTCGTCTCGCAAGGCGTACATCCAGATCCACCACCAGCGGGATGCCTTTTTGTATGGCATATTCAGCGGCAAGTTTGATTTGATTCTGAAAATAGGGATCTGTAATCTCTTTTTCCGGAATCCTGAAGGTTGTGGTCAACAGGTTATAGGGGGAGTGAATGCTGGCCCTGTCCAGAAACTTCTGATATCCTAATGGTTCAAGCTGCTCTGTATGCCAGAACCAGCAGCCAAGCACAGGCATCACATGATCGGGTAGACGTATAGAAAGCTCCTTGCCGGAATTCTGTGCAGTTGCAGATAGAAAACTGACAAAAATCAAGCAGGTAAGTAAAATCCTTATTTTCATTTTCATCAAAGCGTCTTTAATCGATTCTTACAAGTCCTTCAAAGCTTAAATGTTGCTCCTCGATACCAAGTGAGTCCATTAATTCTCTGATTTCAATGGTTTGCAGAGTCCCTGTGTTATATCCTTCTCCCTGGTCGTTCTCATACACCCATGAGGGTGTTGGCCATAAGCAAACCCTGAAATCAATATTGCGGTAGAAGTCTTTGGAAACGCCCTTCTGACCATGGTGAGCCATTTGCAGGTAATCGCAATCCAGGTCATTCCTGTATGGCCCATTGTATAAACGGTCTCCTCCTTCAATTCCCATATCTCCTAAAAACAGCATGGACTTTTTTGCATCCCACACCCGTATGGCCATGGAAGAGTTGTTATAGGGGTTGACTGTGATGTCGTGGTTTGCCACACTTAAAATTTTGAAATAGGTCTGGTCTATCTCTACCGTCATCCCTGGTTGCGCATAATTCACAACCTGGATTCCCGAACTGTCAAGGTGGTGGTAAAAACTCTCGGTCAGCGTAGCGTTCTGGGCCTCATTGGCCTGATAAAAAGAAGGGGGTAATGCAGAGTGATAGACGGTTTTAATCCTTATCTCACCCGGCTCCATTAAAATCTGATTCAATGCCCCCATATGATCGGAATGAGGATGACTGATAAACCATGCTTCCACATCGTTCCCCAGGGCGGCCAGGAAACCTTTTAGAAAAGCGGTCTCTGCTTTAACCCCTCCATCCATAACAACCACTTTCCCGTTATTCATCTGGAATACATAGGAATTACCAATGGTATTGATCTGTGAAGGCAGCTGCCAAAGTGTAAAATTAGAAGCTTCCTGGGAGAGGAGCGAGACTTGAATGGACAGCATCACAAATGCTGACAAAACAATAATGATCTTGATGGATTTGATCTTCTTCATAATGATTTCGTGTGCTTATTTAAGATCTGGACTATAGGCCGGGTTGGGGATGGGAATCAGTCCCTCGGTTTCATCAATCAGACCATCCATTCGTTTCGCAAGCTTTTTTACACGTTTTGGTTCAGATGAGGCCAGGTCCACTGCTTCACTCTCATCATCAGCAAGGTTATAAAGCTCATACCTGTCGCTTTGATCGGGATTGTCGCAATACCACCGGATCAGTTTCCAGTCGCCCTGTCGCAACGAAGTGGATGGGCGATTGTGGGGATAGTGACAGAAGATCTCATCCCGGACCGCAATGTTGTTTTCCAGGGTGGGCTTCATACTCACTCCGTCAAATTCGAGCCCTTCGGGTACTTCCCATCCAAGCATATCCACAAAGGTGGGAAAGAAGTCGGTGGATTGTTGTAAGGCATCCGTTACCGTTCCTGCCTCTACTTTACCGGGCCAGACCACAATCAGAGGGACACGTGTACCTCCTTCATAGATGGAGCCTTTACCATTGCGCAAGGGTGATGCACTGGAGACCGGCACTCCATGGAATTCCTCTGGCATGTGCTGTTTATTGGAATTGATATAGGGACCATTGTCTCCCACAAAAATAATAACAGTATTGTTCAGAACTCCCGCCTGGTCGAGTGCTTCAACAAGCCGGCCCACCACTTCGTCGAGTGTTTCCAGCATGCCTGCATAAACCGGGTTGCGTTGAGGGGAAGCAGGATCGGCTTTGGCACGGTACTTATCAATCTGGTGTTCCTTGGCCTGCCAGGGTGCATGTACCTCCCAGGCCCAGTAGTTGAGGAAGAAGGGCTCGTTTTTGTGTTCATGGATATACTTGACAGCTACATCGGCCATCAGGTCCTCCAGGTTGTCGCCGGGTTTTCCGCGACTGTCATAAATCGGGAACGGGTAAAAGAATCCAGCAGCCAGGGGACTGGGAGCCGGACTATGGGGAATATCCAGGTCAAATCCCTGATCCAATGGACTGTATGGTACCGGACCCAGATGCCATTTGCCTATATGGGCAGTGGCATATCCCTGGGCTTTGAATGCTTCGGCCAGAGTGTAGTATTCTGTTTTAAAGCGGGTCAGGCTTACAGCATCCAATGTCTTTTTTCTGGCTGGAGCTGACTCAGCCAGTTGTTTATCAAGGACCAGTTTATTCAGGTGGCAAACAGGCACGGTAATCCCAATTCGGGAAGGATATAAGCCGGTCATGATGCTGGCCCTTGTTGGGGAACAGAGGGGATTTGCAGCATAGGCCTGGGTGAATTTCATCCCTTTATCGGCCAGGGCATCAATGTTGGGAGTTTCATGAAAGGTACTTCCATAGAGGGAAAGATCGTTCACTCCCAGGTCATCAGCCAGAATAAAGACTACATTGGGCGGATCGATCGCTGAAACCAGTGTAATTGCAAATACTCCAATTAATAATGCGACTAATTTTTTCATATGCAATTAACTTAAGTGCATTTAAATATACATCAAGTCTGGGTGTGAGTAAATGCACAAATTGGGAGATATATTGCACTTTTTGGTCATCTCAAACCTTTTGAACTTTTACCACTCCTTTTCGGTAAGCGTCAAGAAGTCGGCTGAGGTCTTGGATCTGCGATCGGAGATTTTTTCCAATATCGGTATCACCCACGCTCATCCGGTTGATGGCATGTTCAATCATGTTTCGGGTAGAAACAATATCATCTTCTTCCATTATGGCTTTGCGCCTTGATTCAAAGGGTGCATGCGCTGCAAGAATTAAACTATAGGAATCGTAGATCAAAGTATAGCCAGCAATCCCGGTTACTTTCTGGTAAGGCTTTGACATCCCCCCATCAATGACAAAGAGTTTCCCTTCCGCCTTTATGGGGCTTTCACCTTTAGCTACCTTTACCGGAACATGACCGTTTACAATGTGGGATACTTCAGGATCAAGACCAAACTCCTTCAGGATGCGGCAGCAGGTCTCCTTGTCATCCCGCAGTTTATAATAGGTATTGCTCTCCTCCCGCTGAGCTTCTTTGTCATTCAAAAAGTAACGCTCAAAAGTAGCCATCTTCTTTTTTCCAAAGAGTGGAGAATCCGCTCCGCTCCACAGATACCACATGTAATCGCGGTCCTTTCTCATTTTATCGTGCTGATCGCGATTAAAAAAGGCACGTCGCGAGATCTGGTCAAACTGTTCGCATAAGGCTTTTCCCTTATATTTCCTGCCATGCAGCGTCATCTCCCTGAAATCGCCCTTTTCATCCAGAGGGATACATCCATGATAGAGCAGGTTTGAATTGTGAACCAGAAAAGTGCTCCCCTTGGAAAACAGGGTCTTAATATGGCGTTCAAGCTTCTCACAATTTAAAAAGGAGAATTGAAGCTTCTCGGTTAGCTCCAGTTCATCGGGGGTTAATTCATAAGGGTTTTCCGGATCGATGGTGGGAAAGAGGCTGTCGCTTAGCTCCAGCTCACGACCGTCAATGGTAATGGTTCCTTTCTGGTAATTAATAAATTCCAACAGCAAACGGTCCTCCATATTCATTTCGGGATTTCGTTTCACAATTTCCCCCTTAAGCTTCATCTCTATGATCGAGATGGCCTTGTGCATTTTGCTGATCAGTTTAATGTGAGTGGATCCAAGATTTTCCGTGGGTGTATTGAGGGGGATAAAGGATTTACAGGGATCTCCATCATAAGTTTTCATGGCAAAAGTAGCCAGAGGCATCAGATTGATGCCATAGGCATCTTCCAGGGTGTCCAGGTTGTTATAGCGGGCACTCACGCGGATTACTGCCGCAATGCTTGCGCGGATTCCTGTAGCCGCTGCCATCCATAAGATGTCATGATTCCCCCATTGGATATCCACCGAATAATGATCCTGGATCACGTCCATTACTTTGTCGGCATAAGGTCCGCGATCGAAAATATCTCCAATGATGTGTAAACGATCGATCAATAACCGCTGGATGAATTTACTGATGGCGATGATGAAGGAATTTGCCTGGTCCACCTCAATAATGGCCTTGATTATGCTGTCAAAGTATTTCTCTTTTTTTTTGGTAGGTTCATTCAGTAACTCATCAATGACATATGAAAAATCCTTTGGCATGGCTTTTCTCAACTTCGACCGTGTATATTTATCAGCGGAGACACGTGCTACTTCGATGAGCCGGCGAATGGTTAATGCGTACCAGTCTTCCAGGTTTTCTTCCTTTTTTGCAAGCAGCTCCAATTTCTCCTCAGGGTAGTAAATGAGCGTTGCCAGTTGTCGTTTTGTATCCTCACCCAGTGAAAATTCATAAACATCCTCTATTTTTTTGCGCACTACTCCGGAGGCATTCCTCAACACATGGCTAAAGGTTTCATATTCCCCGTGTATATCTGTCAGGAAATGCTCGGTCCCCTTTGGCAGGTTTAAAATAGATTGAAGATTTATTATTTCAGTAGAGGCCGCCTGAACTGTGGGGAATTTTTCGGCAAGCAGTTCTAAATACTTAAGTTCATTCTCACCGTACTTCTTTTCAAGTAATCCTTCTTTTTTACTATCCATAGTTATTTTGTGATTTATTCTATAGCTCTGGTAAGATCGGAAAATGAGGCACTTATTACAATACCGTTCATGAGTCATCGTTTACATTAAATGGCACAAATGACTTTCGTCTATATGAATTACTTTTTTATAATCTTAATAGACTGTTTCGAACCATCCTGCCCGGTAACCACCAGCACATACATACCAGGTCTTAAACCTGCACCAATGCTACTCACAAAGCGACTCTCCTTTTGAGAAGAGCGGTCAGCCACATTACCAAGCAGATCATATACAACAATATTTGAAACAGGGTGCTGCGAACGAATCAGGAATTCATTTGAGGAAGGATTTGGACTTACCTTTAAGATGTTTTTTACTTCAGAGTTAATCCCCGATGCCATTGAAATATCAACCTTATGAAGGGTAATCCTGCCTTCAAAGTCAAAACCTATAATCTGGATTCCGGAGGAGAGAGTTATCTCTGCAACCACATCGTACCAGGGCTCATCAGTTCCTGTATTTCCAACATCTACCGAAGTCATCTCCTTCCCATTTATTTTAACTTTTACAATGGCAGACCTCGTCGAAGAAGGTACTCTGAAGGTTAATTGATAGACACCTGATTCACCCACATCAATGGGATAATCGGCAGCTCCATAGGTGGATTTAATACTAAAGCCGCCATCAAAATCATCGGACTCAATAATTACAACATTGTTTCCTTTGCGGAATTCTTCCACAAGTATGGTTCCCGGAACTGTAAAGGCAGATCTGACCTCAAAAGTCAATCTGTTTGACTCATTTTCAGCACCGTCATTGTCAATAATACGGGCCATGATTGAATACTCGCCAGCCTCCATATTCTTCAGGACAAATTCCGAAGCTGTCTCCTGGCCATAAAGCTCATCATTGTCATATATTTCTATGGCATCAACAGTGCCGTCGGCATCCTCGCCTTTTACAATTACCACTGAATCAATCTCACTAAAATAGTTCTGTTCATCTTTGAATGTCAGCATAATTTCGGGCAGCACATTGTATTTAAACAACATGGATTCGGGGATGGTATTTTTGCTTATGGAGGTACTCTCCATAAGCAGATTCAGTGAGGGTGTATTCCCTTCTTTTGTGATGTATTCAATCCTTAGGAGATGCTTCCCAGGCATCAGTTTTATGGCTCCTGATTGCTCTCCCTGGCCATTTTCGGATGAAACCACCAGGTTTCCATCTATATAAAGTCTGGCTGAAAGGTCCGCATCAAGGCTAAATAGATATTCATTTTTTTCAGGGACATCAATAAACCCCGTGTACTTCAGGGCCATATCCGAAGGGCTTGTCTCAGGAAGTTCGATGCGTTGCAAATAGTGAGTATTAATTACTTTCAGCTCATTGAATACCGGTATGCTATCGAAGCTTCCAGCATACTGTTCACATTTCAGTCCATGGTTTGTTCCCTGTGGTAGCTCAGGATAGTGATAGCGATCGACTGTCCAGTTTACGGTATACACATAGTTAAACCTGGCTCCCGGAGCCACATCGCCATTCACATAGAAATCCATGACATTCCCATCTTCCTGCATATTGTCACTCCATTTGAACTCGAAATTCAACCTTTCTCCAATGGCCATGCCTAATACAGAGGACTTTATTTTAAGTACAAGCGATTTCTCATTCACCGTGTAGCTGGCTTTCCCGGCAGAAGCCCATTCCCACCCGGAAATACTCTTCTCAACCAGTGCAGAGTCGCCCGGACTATTTCGGTTAATTACAAAATCGTATCCTTCCCAACCTGTTGATTTATCTCGATCCATATCAATAAAGAGTCGCATCCAACCGGGATCCGACTTAAGGGTGAGTGCATTTTCCGTTTCCACGTAGAAGTAGACATAATCATCATCCCTTGCCACTTTAGCTGCAGTGATATCATTTCTACCCGTATTGTTGGTATATACAAGCTCTGGTCCTTGTCCCGGATGATTACGGTGCAGGGTATTTCCTTTATAGGATCGATATTCAGGCTTCACATCAGCCCAACTATCGGAGTTGGCCATATCTATGGTTTTAATTGCAGAGACGGTATCCGGCTTTTGCATCCCTTTAAACCTTCGTACATTATTGATCAACTGCATGTAATATACGTCACCATTGCTGCCCCATGATTTGGCAGGCTCAATATCCCGGCTTTTTTCGGCATTATATATATCTACAAATGCAAATGGTTGAACATCCCAATCAAACCAGCGACCACCGATCCATTCGTTCCATCCGGTAATAAAAATCAGATCGGGATCAATATCAAAAACCCCATTCCATTGTTCCTGGAAGTTAAGTCCCTTCAGATAGGCATCCGGATCGGTATTTTGTCCTTCCGATTTGGTATAACTACGCCCATAAGTCAGCGGGGTGTTAAAACCACCTGCGTGACCACCAGTGGCATCAGATGCATTCTGAGCTACGCCCACTGTGGCCATCTCAAATCCACCCTCTGCCTTAGGCGCATATCCGTGTTGGGGGGAAGCCTCGAGCCATCCCCAGTGATCGTTTCGGGAAGGTCCATCCACATAATCGGGTTGTCCGGGACGATAGGTGAAGAAATTCTTAATCTCATCTACCAGTTGCTGGCTGATGGGTGCAGCTCCTATTCCAACCGGAACATGATTCGTTCCTCTCGTGAGTGGTATAAAATCAAGGTCTGGGTTATAGGCTATTTCACTTTCATAATTACCATTCACCTGAGCTCCACCAAAATAACTGGTCACAGGATCGTTGCTGTCTGTCCATTTCCAAACGCCTACAACATCAGTACCTTCACTAAGCTCCCAGATATAATCTCCCGCTGGTAACTCGTCAAATGTGAGTTGTATTTTTTCATTGTCGTTAAAATCTACGATTCTTTTTTCGGCTACAGGAGGTCCGTTTACAGATTCAGCATAACTATTATTCCATGGGAACAATTTAAATGTAAGGCTGCCTATGTTATCACCCCAGCTTGGACAGGTGGCATTGATGGTATAAAAAGCCTGGGTAGCCGTAAATTTCATGGCAGCTGTCTCGCCTGCCCGGGTCTTCAAGGCCTCCGGATAGGCCATAATCAGTGGTTTCCCTTCCCACATAAACCATTGGTCCTGATATAATCCCGGCTTATAAAGTTCTGTATACAATTCATGCAATTGGTCCAATGCCCCATCGGTGGGGCTAAAGGGAAGTAGAAAAGCTACCTGTGGTGCTTCGACTCCATCCAATCTGGCCTGATGCCAAACCTCCAACAATACCTGGTAGGATGATTTCCAGGTGAAACTTCCATTGGTGCAATCAAAAAATACCACATCCACACCGGCATCGGCTAACATTTCGGCATGTTTTCGTAATATCCAATCATCGGTTGTTCTGTAATATCCAAACAAGGGCTCATCCCACCAATAAACTCCGCCTTCCGGCGTATTCTGCCAGGCCGCATGGTCTCTATCTCTAACCGCATCCGGATATTGCTCCAGTATCTCGGAGATATTAGCTACAGTTCCGTCAGGCATTACCCAATTGGCATTTCCATCGGTGTGCCAAGACCAGTAAAACAT
>Ga0164313_10001457_pt1 | contig 20891 bp, 13 predicted proteins | sample GuaBasSedimGuay4_FD_113735 | JGI IMG/M metagenome (GOLD analysis project Ga0164313, IMG submission 113735) | Subseafloor sediment microbial communities from Guaymas Basin, Gulf of California, Mexico - Guay4, Core 4569-4, 0-3 cm | ecosystem: Environmental > Aquatic > Marine > Hydrothermal vents... | reverse complement strand
TCAGTGCTTCTGTTACGCTTGTATTATAATCTTTATAGGCTTGATTAAGATTAAAAATTCTTAGTGTGTCCTCAGGATCCTTGCCATCGAATGATACCAGGTTATAAGGAACAGTGTTAAAAAACGGAATATCAGTAATGTTGCCAATATTGGCCACCACTCCTTGTGCGCCATTGCTGAGAAGTTGGTTTATTATTGGCTCGTATTTAGACTCAAAGAGCGATAGTGAAATCATATCATCATGATTACTTCCATCTCCTGAAGGGTTGCCACTGGCACCATTACTTGCATAGCCAAGGATATCGTTATTGCCTAGCCAAAAGGTAAAGAATGAGCTATTAGCAGCAACCGCATCCGATATTAATGAACCAGCACTGATATCTAGTGCAAATCTTTTATAATAGCGATTGTCATTGGCAAAGCCTTGCACATCTGCATCAATAAGGCGCATGCCCGGGACACCAAAATTATTCAATAAGGTTTTATTGCCTTCATAATTAACATCAAATGGGTTACCCGGTATTACAGGTGCGGGCAATGGGTTCTCGGGATTAACTAATATGAGTCTTCCCATCGGTGTGCCATCATCCAAACTGCCGAAATAACCAACAGGAGAAGTAATATCAGGTTGATTGAAGGGAGTCGGGGTAATTATTGCCAGCTGACCGGCTAAGATGCTACTGAAGGAGTTAGCCTGCCCATCATCATAGAGGGCGCCATTGGCAAAACCGGCAGTAATGGAATTGCCGATAGTAATCACCTTGCTAAAATCTGCACTTCCTGAATTTGGCAATTCATCCTTGGGGAAGGTATAGGTACAACCACTTAGTATTATCAGGCTGAGGTAAACTAAAATTCTATTGGCTTCTCTCATGAGCTTAATTCATTAGTTGGTCGAAGGTGATTGTGATATAATAAATTGCCCCGAGAGTTGGGCCGCCTACGCTAAGCACATGTCTGGTATTTAAGATATTAGACCCGCCCGCTTTTATACTGGAATTATATTTCGGTAGCCGGTAACTTACCTGAGCATCTACTGTGCCAATAGCAGGCACATCTCCACGGCCAAATCCGGCCTCCCATCGGAAAGCATCCTGCCACCTGTACACCACATTAAAGCCTACTTGATCGGTTACTTTTCGATTGCTGAAGCTTATGTTAAACTTATGTTCCGGCGTATTAAAATCATTTAGAAAATCACTACTTAGTCCCTCAATTAATATATTCCAATTATAATTTCCGCCAATCATATAACCACGACCAAGAATATAGTCTGCACCAAAAGCAAGGCCCGCACCTGTAACCCTTTCTTCGAAATTAGTATAGGTCTGAAAAGTATTCTCCATTCCCGGGGTTGTTACCGGTGTGAGTAATAATTGCGCATTACGAATATTTTGTTCAGTAGCGGGGTGGTAACCCCAATAGTTCGGGCTATTAGGGTCATTATTAGTGCCCGCAGGAATTATTATATCGCCGCCGGCTTTCCTTACCTGCATTTGGGTGATAAAATCATCATATAAATTATAATAAAAGGCAAAATCAATCATCAGCGTCTTATCTATAAGACTTTTGTAACCAATTTCGAAAGAGGTGACTTTTTCAGGCTTTACTTCCGGGGCACTTTCTATCTTTTCCAAAACACTCAATATTTCAGGATTACCCATTTGCAGGGCGTCACCGGTTTCTGCTATTTCTTTAATAAAAGCTTCTACTGATAAAGCAGAATATGCGTTATCGAAAATATTATACTTATCCCGATAAAAATCAAGGCCGCCTATTAGTCTCGCTGCTACAACATTCAAGTCTATGTGTTGCCCCTGTGTTGTTGGATTTCGAAATCCTGTCTGAAATGAAAGACGGATATTATGTTCTTTGGCAGGTTTAATTACAGCTGATAACCTGGGACTCATTTGTCCTTTGAAATTTTCATTTTTATCATAACGCAGCGAAGCCATTAATCTTAGCTTATCATTAGCCAAAGACCTTGCTGCCTGAGCAAAGCCACCATATTCAGAAATGGTTATGGGGTTTTCGGGGGTGTCGGCAAAGATTGTCCCATTTGAACGCAAATCGTATAAGCGATAGCTGGCTCCCACAAGAAGATCTATAACTTTAATTTTTTTATGGAAATTATATTGTCCTTCAACATGATACATGCGTGAATTATCGGCAAATTTTGATCCTTCGGGAATAACCTGGTTAACTGCATGAGTTTTAATGTTTTCGAAATTTGCATCACCTGCTTCAGGCCTGCCATTATCCGCTACATCTCTGGCAAAGAGGTGGGCATTTTCAGGTCCAAGCCCACTTAATTGAGTAGCGAGAAGGTATGATATTCCATATAAGCCAAACCAATTATCGTTCGACATAATTGAATCATTTATCAATACACCCGTGAGGTCGGCAATATATGAGTTGCCTGAGTTTTCCAGGGTAGTGTAGCCACGGATGAAAAACTCCGGTGAGCGTAATTCAAATTTATGCTGCTGGATATTAAAGTCTGCCAATGAATATCGCTGCACACCGGTATAAACAGTAGTGCCAAAGCCAACATTATAATTATAGGAGAGCTCCAGATTGTCATTAATTCTATAAAACAGTCCAACATTGCCGCGTATATTTTCTGCGCCATAATCCACCAGGTATTCTTCTAAGTAGGGAGTTCTCGACACAACAGTATTTGGTAATTGACTTGCATCAAGGCCATTTGCTGCTGCCAGAGCAGCGAAGCCCGGGTTCGCGGCTAGCAAGCCCATGCTTATAGCTACTTCATCCCCATAGGCATGCAGGCGATCGGCTCCCGGGTTATGATTGAATCCCGGAGGTTGTGATAAAAAGTTTTTGTCATTCAATGAGGTGCCGTACCAATCTGTTGCTTTACTATATGTAAAACTTAGTTTGACGGCAAACTTGTCTTTAAAGGCTTTTGCATAGCGAATAGAGCCCTCAAACATTGGCTGAGGACTTCCGGGGCCTATTGTTTTGTCATCCGGGTTGTAAAGAGGATCGGTTGCATTAAGATTTGAGCTATTAATATGGTTAATTCCCTGTTTGTAATAGGCACTGAGACCTTGATACTCGAAAGGGCTTTTACTATTTATTAGTAGAATACCATTAAATGCATTTGGCCCATATAGGGCTGAGGCTGCTCCGGGTATTAACTCGATACTTTCAACATCGAGATCAGAGGGCCCAACAAGGCTACCTATTGAGAAATTGAGGGCAGGTGCCTGGGTGTCCATACCATCGATGAGCTGAACAAAACGCGTGTTCCCTGTAGAATTAAAGCCTCTGGCATTAAAGATTTGAAAATTGATGCTACTGGTAGTCATGTCGACACCTTTAAGGTTGGCTATGCCTTTATAATATGAATCAGAGGCGGTATTTCTTATATCAAGTATTCCCAACTTCTCTATCGATACCGGTGATTCGAGAATACTCTCTTCAATACGACTCGCCGAGACAACTATTTCCTGTCCCAGCAGTATTGCCTGCTCATTAAGAATAATAATAAGATCAGTAGAGTTTTCATCACTTATAATAACCTCCTGATGTTCGAACCCTACCATAGAGAAGATAATACTGATAGGGGTTGGTTGCTGAGGACTGAAACTAAACCCTCCATCTAAACCTGTGGTGGTTCCGGTAACTGTACCTTTAACTAAAATATTAACCCCTGCCAGCGGCTGACCTTTTGCATCATTCACCTGGCCACTGATTTGCACGCTATTTTGAGCAATGATTTCATAGCTATATAGTAATGTAGCCACGAAAAACAAAGAGAATTTAAGTAGGCGCACGAATAGTAGGTTAATTCAGTAGTGAATTTAACAAATTAATGGCTTACATGCAGTAATTATTGGTCATAAAAAAAGCATCCGCCAGAAGGCGGATGCTTTTACTTTGAGTTAAGTCAGCAAAATTATCTGTTAAAGAACTCATCAAATGTTATAGAAGCGTAAAAAGTGCTGCCAATACCCGGAGCACCATAGGCCTGAACAAACTCAGTGCCTAATATATTATTGGCACCTATTTTTACGATTGATCTTATGCCACTAAGCTTATAGCTTATTTGCGCATCAAGAGATGAGAAGGATGGTACCGGGCCATTACCAAAAGTTCCTGTCCACTCGTATGCATCAGACCAGCGATAAGCAAGGCTAAAACCGAAATGATGAAAAGCTTCCCGGTTCCCAAATTGAATTTTATACCTATTATTAGGTGTATTGAATCCGGGGATATTATCGGGGTTAGATTGCGCGTCGAGGCTAAAATCAGCATAGTTATAGCTACCGCCAATATCGTATCCTCTCGGTAGTAAGTAGTTTAAACCAATGCCAATTCCACTTGACGTAACATCATCAGAAATGTTAGTATAAAGTTGATAAGCTTCTGTTTCACCAGCAGCTGCCATACCTAAAAATGCAGCGGCACCACTATAGGTAGTTTGATCATTTACATCACCGGCAGCATCAGGTACCACAACAACCGTATTAATTAACTGAAAATCCGTGTATTTACTATAGTAGAAGTTTAAATCAAGCATTAGCTTATTATTGAAAACACCCTTATAACCAATTTCGTAGGAGGTTATTTGCTCAGGTTTTATCAATTCATTTTGAGCAATTACTAACTCATCACCATGACCTAGTAAAGCATTCTGTTGCGCTTGTAAGCCTGTATTAGGGTCTCCTGGGTCTGCACCAGCAGCAACTAATATCCCAAACTCTTCAGCAACGTATCCAGGAAATGCAGCACCAAATGCTCCAGCAGAAGAGGCTGTATAGGCATTGTCATATAATGTTGAACCGGAAATCAGGCCAAAGTTTGTACCCTTTGAGTACATATCAAGGTTCTTCTGAGTTCCTCCAACAAGGGTTGCTGGTCCTAAATCTAAACCAATAAATTGTGATTGCGTATCCGGATTCCTAAAGCCTGTTTGGAAAGAAGCCCTTATATTATGCTTTCTAGCATCATCAACAGAAAAAACTGCAAAGGCACGGGGTGAGAATTGGCCATCGAAGTTCTCATTCTTATCATATCTTATAGACAATCCTAGATTAAGGGCATCATTAATGATTCTTTTAGCAACTTGGGCATAAGCCCCATATTCATTAATTTCTATTGGTCCGGAAGCATCGTTAAACAAGGTGCCTTCCGAATCTAATACATATTGTCTGAAGTGAGCACCTGCTACAAGATCCATAAAAGAAATTTGGTTTTTGAAGTTATAACTTCCTTCTGCATGATACATTTTAGATTTATCGATGAACTTGGAGCCGGTTGCAAGGTCAGCAAGGTCTTTAATGCGTGTTTTCTCAGTCTCAAATTCAGCTGTTCCGGGTACTAAACGACCGATATCAGCAGCAGCTCTGGCTGCATTATGAGCAGATTGTTTGTCAGCACCAAGAGCTACAGCACCTATATAATTGCCGGCATATTCTTGAAACCATTGCGTATCACCTTTCCATGTACGGTTAATATTCCAGGCTAAAAATCTTGTGTCATAAGCATCTCCGGCATCTTCAAAAGTACCATAAGCTCTGATAAAGAAATTGTCTCCACGTAGCTCTATCTTATGCTGTTGTAAAGTTAGATTGGCAAGAGCATATCTACTAAAACCTTGATATATCGAAGTAGCCTTGCCATACTTATAATCATAAGATAATTCCATTTTGTCGGTTAATCTATAGTGAAGACCAACAGACGCTTTCATGCTTTTGGTATTATAATCTGCCAGATCCACTTCTTTATAGCCGGTTCTGGCCACCTTGGCAGAACCAAAGACACCTGAACCAGGTACTCCTGCAAGAGCATCAAAATCAAGGGTAGTGGCAATGGCATCTCCGTAAATATTAACACCATTCACATTAGTATTAAATTCTCCAGCATCTTCTTCAGCATGCTGAGAATAATCTGTTGCATTCCAGTCCTCTGCTTGAATGTAGGAGAAGTTAAGCTTAAAGGCAAACTTATTATTGAATGCCTTGGCATATCTTGCACTGAAATCATAGAACCCATTGGTGCCCCCTGCTTCATTCTTTACATCCACATATCCCGGGTAATTAGTGTTATTAGTCGAGTAGGGATCCTGAGTTGTAATACCTCCTTTAGCCGAAACACTTAGTCCCTGATAATCGAAAGGGCTTTTGCTTTGCATGAGTAAAATACCATTAAATGCATTTGGTCCATAAAGAGCTGAAGAAGCACCGGGAACAAGTTCTACAGATTCTACATCAAGGTCACCTATTCCTACTATGTTACCCATCGGGAAGTTAAGTCCTGGAGCAGAATTGTCCATACCATCAATAAGCTGCACAAAGCGGGTGTTAGCCATAGTAGCAAAACCCCTGGTGTTTACAGACTTAAACATCATACTGGAGGTTGTCATTTGTACACCTTTTAAGTCGGCAATACCGGCGTAGAAGTCAGCTGACGGCGTATTCTTAATAGCCAGAATACCCATTTTTTCTACAGTTACAGGAGATTCAAGAATAGATTCTTCTACTCTGGAAGCTGAAATAATCACTTCCTGGCCCATAATTGTTTGTTCTGCCAGAGCAAATGTTAATCCTGTAGCATTGTCCTGAGTTATCTCCATTTCCTGGCTTTCAAAGCCCACCATAGATATTCTAATTTGTATTGGGAATGATTCTCTGGTTGTAAAACTAAAGTTTCCATCAATGTCAGAAATAGTACCCACTACGGTACCTACAACGATAATATTAACTCCTACAAGAGGATCACCGGCATCACTTTTTACATTACCGGAAATCTCATTGGATTGAGCCCAGAGTGTCGCTGAACTAATCAGCATAACACCTGCAAAGAGGGCCACTCTACTTAAAATATTCTTCATAATTGATCTGTGTGTTTGGTTAAATTGGTTTATGACAGTCATTCAATGTTGTAAAATAGTAAAATTATTGGAGTTTTTAATAGAAATTCGGCAATAATTCATGCCTCTTATAAAGCGTATCAGTGAGTAATACCGTTAATTAAGACTTAAAGGTCCTAATTGTAATTTGATAACTCACTGGCTTGCAAGTTAACCGTAAGGAGTGAAAAGGGATAAAAGTTTTAGTTCCCGGCAGAGTCTATGGTTTGAGTTCTCCTTCCAGTTTTTTGCCAAGTTTATCACAAAGGTCGTTGATTTCCTTGCTCATCTGCTCGTCACCGGTAGCGTTAAGGATGCTTTGCCCCATGCCACCAAGGGCATCGATATAAAATTTCTTCATCTCAGGAATAGGCATGTCTTTAGTCCACAGGTCGAGGCGCATGGTGTTTTTTTCATTGTCGTCCCAAACGGCAATGCTTATGGCCTTGGTATGGTCATCATCACCGGGTTTATCAGTAGCATTCCAGGTGATATCCTCAGGGACACTATTTTCGTCAAGTGTTATATCGAAATGTATATCAGACTTTTTCATGTAAATGGTGTTGTAGTTGGGTTGTTAAGATAGTGTTGTTGTTATGTAGTTAAGTTAGTAAGGTAAATATTTGATTTCGGATGACTCACTACCTACTACGCAAATATCTTAATAATCCTAGAATTAATTTTCTTGTTGTATCAATTTGTGCGTGATACTTTTCCAATATTTCGATATCAAGATAATCGATATCTTCTAAGACATAGAGCATACTCTTAACCTCTGCAGCTGATCCTGCTGAATAATCCAGAAATCTCATGAACTCTTTGTTGCTTCTTCTTGCAAATCCTTCTGCGATATTATTCATTATTGATAATGAAGCTCGTCTTAATTGGCTTTTTGTATCAAAATCTTTCGCTAACTCGCCTTTTGCACTCTCCAAGTACATCATTTTTACCGTTACTCTTGCTTCTTTCCAGCAATCAAGGTCTTCAAATCGATTAATTTTACTCATTATATATTTTAGTTTAAAAGTCACCCTTGAAATAGCTCGCTCAACCATCTAACCACTCAACCACCTAACCACTCAACTACCTAACCACTCAACTACCTAACCACTCAACCACCTAACCACTCAACTACCTAACCACCTAATTCTAAATTTACAAAATAAAGTAAGGCATCCGGGTTCCTCATGGCATCCTTATTAATTACCTCCTCAGGCCTCATTCCCAGAAGTATTTTCTTAAGTGGCGTTTCCATTTTCTTGCCACTAATTGTGTAGGGAATATCAGCTACTGCAATAATTTGATCCGGTACATGGCGGGGTGTAAAATTAGAGCGGATTGTGCTCTTTATACGGCCTATAAGTTCATCATTGAGATCAAACCCTTCTGCCATCTTTACAAAGAGGGGCATAACCTCTTTGCCATCATTATCGAGAAAGATAATAATACTGTCTGCTATTTCAGTGATAGAATCAACTGCCCGGTAGATCTCAGCGGTACCTATTCTAATGCCACCTCGATTTAATGTGGAATCAGATCGTCCATAGATAATAACACCATTCCTGTCCGTGATTTCTGTCCAGTCTCCGTGGCGCCAGATATTCTTATACATCTCGAAGTAGCTTTCCTTATAGCGCTTATAATTATCGTCGCCCCAAAAGTATATGGGCATCGAGGGCATAGGCTTAGTTATTACCATTTCTCCCATTTCGCCAACAACGGGCTCACCTGAATCGTTAAATGCTTGTAAGGCACAGCCTAAGGCCCGACACTGAATCTCTCCTTCATAGACCGGCCATAATGGATTACCACCTACAAATGCACTGCACACATCGGTACCGCCACTTATTGAGGCTAGCCATAGGTCTTGCTTAACTTCCCGGTAAATCCACTCAAAGCCTTCAGCAGGTAGAGGAGAGCCCGTAGAGCCAATAGATCTAAGATTACTAAAGTCATAGTCCTTGCCGGGATGTGTGTCAGCCTTCATATTGGCAACAATATAACCTGCGCTGGTGCCAAAGTGGGAGATGCGCTCTTCTTCAGCAAACTTCCACAGCACGTTCATGTCCGGGTAGGCGGGGCTACCGTCGTATAAAACAACTGTGCCACCGGACAGGAGAGAGGCCTGAATATAATTCCACATCATCCAGCCTGTTGTGGTGTACCAGAAACAACGCTCTCCCTGCTTTACATCATTATGAAAAGTCAAATATTTAAGATGCTCAAGTAAAATTCCACCCTGGCTATGGGTTATTGCCTTTGGTATCCCGGTAGTGCCAGATGAGTATAATACCCAAATAGGATGATTAAAATCTACCCTATTAAAGATAAGTTGCGCTGCCGAGTTGTTGGTTATTTGATCCCAACTATAAGAGTTAACAGCCGGGGGGGTATCAATTTCGTTCTCTGGGTCGATTAGTACCAGAGACTTAATTGAAGGAATAGTTCTTACTATTTCTTCCAGTGCTTCGGCTTTTGAGAAGTTTTTCCCTCCATAACTATAATTATCGACAGCGATGAGAACCGTAGGTTTAATCTGCGCTATTCGATCTACAACTGAACTGGTGCCAAAATCCGGAGAAGTCGATGACCAGATGGCACCCAGGCCATTCACGGCTAAAAATGCTATTATGGCTTCAGGAATGTTCGGTAGGTAGGCAGCAACTCTGTCACCTTCTTTTATGCCTTGCCCCACCAGGAACTCCTGAAATGCTGCTACCTTTTCCGCTAGTTGTTGCCAGCTGATAGAGGTGCTAACTGTAGATTCTGATTTGAAAATTATAGCCGGATTGTCTTCGTTTCGATGGCGAAATATATGCTCGGCATAGTTCAATTTTATTCCTGAGAACCATCGCCCGCCGGGCATATCATATGTGTCAATAACCGAAGAATATGTTCCAGAATAGTCAACTTCGAAATATTCGAGGCATGATTCCCAAAAATCTTCAATTTCATCTACCGACCACTGCCATAATTCCTGATAATCGTTAAATTGCAAGGATTTATGATGTTCTAACCAGTTTATGAAGTTGGTAATATTTGTCTCTTCCTTACTTGTTTTGGTAGGAGTCCACAGCAGATTGGGGGCCTTTTTGTCAGCCATTAGAATAAGTTAATTTTGATTTCTGTGCAATAACTAAGATAGTAATTTCTTGGCCAATTCTTTATCTAGAATTAACTGTTCCTGTAATAATTCCAGGCTTTCAAATTTGTTCTCCTTACGAATAAGCCGAACCATTTTCACGCTAATTTCATCACCATAAATCTGCTTATCAAAATCGAAAATATGAACTTCGATAGTTTGATGGCCGCCATTGACAGTTGGCCTGGTGCCAATATTGAGCATGCCTTCATAGGGCTCGCCATTATGAATAACTCTTACAGCATAAGAGCCTCCGGCGGGTATTAACTTTAGCTCAGAATTGATCTTAATGTTTGCTGTTGGGAAACCAATTTTTCTGCCTAATTGGTCACCTTCAACCACAGTGCCATTTAAGCAATACTCCCAGCCAAGAAACTGATTGCTGATATGGATATCGCCATTACTTAGTGATTTTCTGATTTTAGAGGAGCTAACGCCTACATTTTTAACATCCTGGCGCGGTATTTCGCGAATTTTGAAGCCGTAATCAGACGAATTGGCCTTTAGCGATTCAAAACTGCCTTCACGATTGTGACCAAATTTATGGTCGTAGCCTATAACCAAAGTACTGGTACCAATACCATCAACTAAAACATTTTTAATAAACTCTGCGGATGATTGTTGTGAGAACTCTTTGGTGAATTTAATTTTGATGAGATGATCAAGACCAAAGCTCTCCAATACACGGGTTTTTTCTTCGAAGGTAGTAAGCAGCTTGATGGTATCATTAGCAGGATCAAGCACTAGTCTGGGGTGCGGCCAGTAGGTTATCAATACAGTTTCTCCGCCATTTTTAGCAGCTATATTCTTTAAGGTGTTAAGTATTTTCTGATGACCAATATGTACACCATCAAAGGTGCCAGAAGTGACTATGGCATTATTATTCTTTTTAAACTGACTTATGTCTTCGTAAACCTTCACGCTGTAAGTTCTTCTATGGTGTAAGCATCAGTGACTTTATAATCGCCAATCTTTGTCCTTCTGAGTTGAGATAAATAGGCCCCAACACCTAGCTGGCCACCAAAATCATTTACCAGGCTACGAATATAAGTTCCTTTTGAGCAACTAACCAAAAACTTTACCTCCGGCAGGTCAATACTTATGATATCAAACCTGTCAATTTTCACAACCCGGCTTCTTAGTTTGATATCATCACCTTTACGAGCATGTAGGTATGCTCTTTTACCGTTTATTTTTACGGCAGAATAAATGGGCGGGGTCTGCTCAACGTCGCCAATAAAATTCCCTGTGGCCTCAGTAATTTGCTCTTTGGTAATTTTTGTAATGTCTTTGGCCTCCGTTGGTTCTGTTTCGAGGTCATAGGAAGGTGTAGTTTGGCCGAGCACCAGCGTGCCCTCATATTCCTTACCTTGATTTTGATAGGATTCTATCTGCTTAGTCTTTTTACCGGTGCAGAGGATAAGTAACCCTGTAGCCAGAGGGTCCAGAGTGCCTGCATGGCCTACTTTTTTAAGGTTCAGAGCATATTTAAGCTTCTTCACCACATCAAATGATGTCCATTCAAGTGGCTTGTCCACCAGCAAAACATGTCCTTCCGGTGATGAGTAGTCTTTCAACCCGGATCCATCATTTGAATTCATAAGGAACAAATATTGTATGACGAAAGCACTTGATTCCCAAGTACTTTGTCATGGTTAAACCCAGACATTGAAAACATATTAAACTTTTCTTTAAATTTTAAGAAAAAAACTTTCATTTTCAATCGTCAGCACTTCGTGCAAAATATCTATAATATTTTTGGGTTCAAATCAGTTGCATTACTAAAACAAAGGTTGCCACAATAAAGCAATAGGCGGCAAAATAAATAAGTTTACCCTTCTGCACAATCTTAATCATCCATCGGCAGGCGAAAATACCAAAAACCAAGGCTGTAATAAAGCCTACACCTAGCGCAGTTGCAGAAGTGTTTCCTGTAATAGCAGGGTTCTCAATAATATCAAGAACTTGTAACATGCTAGCACCTAAAATGGGGATAATTACCATCAAAAATGAGAACCTTGTTGCTTGTTCCTTCTTTACGCCTACCATTAAGCCCGTCGCAATTGTAGCTCCTGACCTGGAGATACCTGGCACTACGGCAAAGGCCTGTGCTAAGCCAATGATAAAAGCTTTTGTATAGTTTAGCTCACCGGTCTTGGTATCAGCTTTAATATAATTTGTTGCAGCGAGCAAAAAGCCGGTAACCATTAACATTGAAGCAACAAATACTATTTTGCCATCAAATAACGCCTCTACTTCAGATTTAAAAAAGACCCCAACAACTCCCACAGGAATCATTGAAAAAAGTATATAGAGAAAAAATTTAGTTTCTTCATTATACTCGAACTTAAAGACGCCACGAATGATCTTGCCTATCTCTTTCCAAAATACGATCAGAGTACTTAAAACTGTTGCGCCATGAACGATGACAGTAAACACCAGGTTCTCTGAGGTATCAATATCAAAAAAATAAGCGCCAAATTGAATATGACCACTGCTACTTACAGGCAAAAACTCCGTAAGCCCCTGAAGCATACCCAAAACAAACGCTTCAAATACACTCATTCTTTAGACTTGGACTTAAACGTTATAGCAAAAAGTTCAACGACAAAACCAACCATTACAGTAATAGGACCAAGGGTTAACCCCATAAATCCAAAGCCATATTGTTCTGAGTCATTAGCCATAATGATGAATCCTATTATGATAAGCAGGATGCCTATCAACATAATTATATAATTAGTCTTGTTAAAAGGTAATGATGACTTATTCATTTTATTTAATACAGTTCGTCTAATGATAATTTCAAATATTTATTTACAGATCTTAAAGAGCTGAAAAGACCGATTAAGCCCCCGAGCAAGACTAAAATTCCTACTAGTAGGATCATCAGGTTATTATCCTTAAGCAATAGCAACTCAGCTACCATCGAATAGGCATATTCAGCAAGGGCAAACAACAGAACTGAGGCTATCAGAGCACCGGCAATACCATGAAGTATTGAGCTGAATAGAAAAGGCCGGCGAATAAATGATGGCTTGGCGCCAACAAGTTGCATGCTCCTGATTAAAAATCGTTGCGAGAACAATGCCAGTTTAATGGTGTTATTTATTAGTACGATTACCACAACGATTAAGATTATTGCGAAGCCACCCAATATCATCGATATCTTAGCGATATTTTGGTTGATAGTATGAACTAAATTCTCAACATATTCTACCTCAAACACACCGGATAACCCTTCTAATGTAGCTGAGATTGATTCCATTTTAGCTTCGGTTTGATGTTCATCATCGACATTAATAATGTACTCATCGCGCAAAGGATTTTCACCAAGAAATTCAACAAAATCTTCTCCTGTTTCAGCAATAAATGCTTTGGCTCCTTCTTCTTTAGATATATAGCCGATCCTGGCCGTACCATCTTCATCTTTAGCTACAAAGTCGTAGCCCTCCAGAAGCTTCTTGATCTTTATTCGTTGTGCATCAGAGATATTCTTCTTTAAATATATCTGCATCTCTATATTCTCTTGAATTAGAGAGGTAAGCTTTTTGGAATGAATTGCCAGCATGCCTAGTGCACCAATCATAAATAAAGCGAGTGATATTGAAAACACCACGCTTACATAAGGATATGACCCTAACCGCTTTTTCTTAGATTTTGGAATTTTATCTTTCACAAATAGCTTAATTACAAATTCAAAAGTAAATAAAATTTATTCAGTAATTCGTAACAGAGAATTACCCGGGCTACCTCAGAGGCTCACATTATTCAATGAACTTTACTAATAAGTTATTTATTCTCCTCTTTTATTAAGTTTAAGGCTGACCCTGCTTTGAACCAGGCAATCTGATTTCCATTATAAGTATGGTTGCAAATAACCTTGTCTGCAGAACCATCCGCATGCTTAAGTTCCAGCGTGATTTGTTTCCCGGGGGCAAATGATTCCAGATCAATAGTTGAAATCACATCATCTTCCTGTATAAGATCATAATCATTTTTATCGCTGAAAGTAAGTCCCAGCATCCCTTGCTTCTTCAAATTGGTTTCGTGAATCCTGGCAAATGATTTTACCAATACGATCTTAACACCTAAATGTCGGGGCTCCATAGCAGCATGCTCTCTTGAAGAGCCTTCACCATAATTCTCATCACCGACAACAATAGTGCCGATGCCGGCAGCTTTGTAAGCCCTCTGTGTTGTAGGCACAGGTCCGTACTCACCTGTAAGCTGGTTTTTTACTGAATTTGTGCCTTCGTTGAAGTAATTAACAGCACCTATCAGCATGTTTTCAGAGATATTGTCCAGGTGACCTCTGTATCTGAGCCATGGTCCGGCCATTGATATATGATCTGTAGTACATTTACCTTTAGCTTTAATTAGCAGTCTCATATCAGCTAGTTCCTGGCCATTCCAGGGGTTGAAAGGCTCAAGTAATTGCAATCTTTTAGATTCAGGATTTACGTTGATAGCAATCGAAGACCCATCATCTATTGGCGCCTGGAACCCAGGATCATCAACAGCAAAGCCTTTTTCCGGCAATTCCCAGCCGCTTGGAGGGTCTAGCATTACCGATTCTCCATTTTCATTTACTAAACTATCAGTAAGCGGGTTAAAAGTAAGATCTCCGGCTATGGCCAGGGCTGTTACTAATTCAGGTGACGCTACAAAGGCCATCGTATTTGGGTTACCATCTGCCCGTTTGGCAAAATTTCTATTAAACGAGTGGACAATAGTGTTCTTTTCCTCTTTGTCTGCTCCCGGTCTATCCCATTGGCCAATACAAGGGCCACATGCATTGGCAAACACTTCGCCGCCAATCTGATTGAAGGTGTCTATAAAGCCATCTCGTTCAATGGTAAAACGAACAGTTTCAGAACCTGGTGTAATCTTAAATTCAGATTTAGCTTTTAATCCTTTGGCCTCTGCTTGTTTCGCAATTGAGGCTGCTCGGGAAATGTCTTCATAAGAGGAGTTTGTGCATGAACCAATAAGTCCTACCTGTATTTCTTTTGGCCAACCATTTTTTTCTGCTTCTTCTTTCATCTTCGAAACAGGGGTAGCTCTGTCTGGAGTAAATGGGCCATTTAAATAAGGCTCTAGTTCAGATAAGTTAATCTCGATTACCTGGTCAAAATATTGCTCCGGATTAGCATAAACCTCCGGATCTGCAGTAAGGTGCTCTTTAACACCATCAGCTAACTCCGCTACATCTGCCCGGCCTGTTGCTGCCAGATATCGGCTCATGCTGGCATCGTAACCAAAGGTTGACGTAGTTGCGCCAATTTCGGCACCCATATTACAAATCGTTCCTTTGCCGGTACATGATATAGATTCAGCACCTTCACCAAAATATTCAACAATTGCACCAGTGCCTCCTTTTACAGTAAGTAAACCTGCAACTTTTAGAATAATATCTTTAGGCGCAGCCCAGCCGTTGAGCTTACCAGTAAGTTTAATACCTATTAATTTGGGCCATTTAAGTTCCCATGGGATGCCTGCCATCACATCAACGGCATCTGCACCGCCAACGCCAATGGCTACCATACCCAGTCCGCCTGCATTTACGGTGTGTGAATCAGTGCCAATCATCATTCCTCCCGGGAAAGCATAATTTTCTAATACTACCTGATGAATAATTCCTGCTCCTGGCTTCCAGAAGCCAATACCGTATTTGTTAGATACAGCTTCAAGGAAATTAAAAACTTCACCTGAGGCAGTTTTTGCATTTTGCAGATCTGTAGTAGCACCGACTTTTGCTTGAATTAAGTGGTCACAGTGAACGGTAGTAGGTACTGCAGCACGAGTCTTTCCCGCTTGCATAAATTGCAATAACGCCATTTGGGCTGTTGCATCCTGACAAGCAACTCTGTCGGGGTTGAAATCTACATATGACTTACCGCGCTCGAAGGGAGAAACAGCATCTCCACCTGATAAATGAGAGTATAATATCTTTTCTGAGAGGGTTAATGGTTGTCCTGTTGCTGCTCTGGCTGCGGCAACACGTTGTGGGTATCTGGCATATACTGCCTTTATCATTTCGATGTCAAAAGCCATTCTTAATTAGTTTATATAAATTATTGATATATTTTAATATGGTATTAATCATATGCTTCAAAAGCGTACAAATTTACAATAAAAAACCAGTATTATGAGTGCAAAAAATGGGTCAAAAAAGTGCCTTTCTGCTAATGGCAGGAAGCCTTTATTTGATATACTTTTGTAAAAGCGTAAAAATGTACTATTATTAGGCTGAATACTGAAATAATAGCACATTGAAGTAAACATTATTGTATAATTAATTGATTTTGTGCTGGGTTACTTTGTTCTGCCTAACGATATGAATACCTAGCTGCTAATAATGAAATTATTAATAATAAGTATACTATTAATATCCTCGGCCTTATTGCCAGAAAGCTCCGACTGCAACAATCTAAAAATAAAAACTAAGATTACCCATACAACAATTGGTGAAAGTAATGGCCAAATTTTTGTTACAGTAGTAAAGGGCCAGCCTCCCTACAAGGCATCTCTTTTTGCAGAAAGGAAGCAGGATAATCTTCTGGAAGTAGGTTTAGAAGAGCTTAAAAATTTATCTGCCGGTAAATACATCTTAGTAGTTCAAGATGCTGGAGATTGTGCAACCCAGGAAAAGGTGATTCTGAAGTGACTATGTTAAGGAAAAATATAATCCAACTTTTATCACATTCTGTGTTTCCAAAATTCGGATTGTTACTATTATCACTTCTCTTTTCAAGTAACCTGTTGTTTGCGCAGCTTACCACAACAGGCACAAACATCAAAGACGCTTGTGGAGGGATGGATAATGGCTCAGTTGACATTCTGATAACAGGTTCTACAGGAACGCTGACTTTAACGATTTTGGGCCCCAATGCTCCGCTAGTGTTAAGTCCTACAGATGGAGTGATTGAACCTATAACCGGTCTTGAGGCAGGTGGTTATGTAGCTGTCGGCCAAGATACTAATGGAGACCTGGATGCCTTTGTTTTTACTATTGGTACTGTCTCACCAGCCCTAAGTTCTTCTATACTTAGTCAGTCGGATAATACAGATTGTACTTCGCAAAATGGTGCGATAGATATTAATGTTTCAGGAGGTACAGGTAGTTATTCTTATTCCTGGACTGGTCCTAATGGTTTCATTGCAACTACTCAAGATGTTACACTCCTCGAAGGAGGTGATTATTTTGTTGATGTAATCGATGATGGTTCAAATTGTTTTAACTCACATGGCCCAATCACTTTGGCAAACCCTACAATTGCCGTACAAAATATTACCTCGGCTGTGGCTGTGGCTGTTTGCCCTACTGATAATATTACAGTGTCATTAGCAAGTTCTGAGGTAAAGGTTAATTATGAAATCATGGTAAATGGTGCTGGCAGTGGTGCAATTGGAGTTGGTACTGGTGCAGCCCTTGATATTATTTTGCCGAGTGGTAGTTTTGGTGATACTGATGTTCTTACTGTAGAGGGTTCAGCAGGAGTTTGCGCAAATGTTCTTATGACAGGCAGTGTAACAGTAACGATTAATGTTGCTTCAATACCACCAACAAGCGCTTCTGTTAGCGATCCGGTTTATTGCAATAATAATTTACCTGTTGGAGGAATCACGCTTACTTATGTTGCCGGAACACTTGGCACTGGAGCCACTGCAGAATGGTATGATGATGCCGGCTTTACAAGTAATGTTGGCACCGGTAATGGTCTAAACATTGCTGCTCCCGTAGTAAGCACAACATATTTTGTAAGATTTGAAGGAGTGTGTGGGAATACCACTGCTCAGAGTGTAAGTGTAACTGTAGATATAGCTGCTGATGCCACTATTTCTGCTGCCGGACCATTTTGTGAGACCGATGTAAGTGCCAATCTGCTTGCAGCTACTGCAGGCGGCACCTGGACTGGTACCGGTATAACCAATGGTGCTTTAGGAACTTTTGACCCGGTGGTGGCTGGAGCAGGTGTGCACACAATTACTTATACCGTTTTAACTGGAACTTGTATCTCGATAGATACTGAAAATATTACTGTAGACTTCACCCCGGATGCGACAATAACAGCCGCCGGTCCTTTTTGCGAAACAGATGCCAGCGTTAATCTGGTAGCTGCAACTGCAGGTGGGACATGGAGTGGCACAGGAATTACCAATGCCGCTCTTGGCACATTTGACCCTGCGACAGCAGGACCGGGAACACATACCATTACTTATTCTGTTGCCAATGGTGCTTGTATGGCAGTAGATACCGAAGATCTAATAGTAGAATCTTCTCCGGATGCAACTATTGTAGCCGCAGGACCTTTTTGCCAGACAGATGCCAGTGTTAATCTGCTTGCAGCTACGGCAGGTGGAACCTGGAGTGGTACGGGAATTACAGATGGTATTTTGGGAACATTCGACCCGGTTATAGCCGGAGTTGGCGTACATACTATTACGTACACACTTACAATTGGCACATGTACATCAGTAGATACAGAAGATATTGTAGTAGAGGCCACACCTGATGCAACAATAACAGCAGCAGGCCCATTTTGCGAAACAGATGCAAGTGTAAATCTGGCAGCAGCTACCGGAGGTGGTGTTTGGAGTGGCACTGGAATTATTGATGGAGCAGCAGGAACATTTGATCCTGCTACAGCCGGAGTTGGTGTACATACTATTACCTACACCCTTACAGTCGGCACCTGTACATCAGTAGACACAGAAGATTTCACGGTAGATTCTACTCCGGATGCAACAATAACAGCAGCAGGCCCATTCTGCGAGATAGATGCCAGTGTTAATCTGCTTGCAGCTACGGCAGGCGGAACCTGGAGTGGTACGGGAATTACTGATGGTGTTTTGGGAACATTCGATCCGGTTATAGCCGGAGTTGGCGTACATACTATTACATACACACTTACAATTGGCACATGTACATCAGTAGATACGGAAGATATTGTAGTAGAGGCCATCCCTGATGCGACAGTATCAACAGCAGGCCCATTTTGCGAAACAGATGCAAGCGTAAATCTGGTAGCAGCTACGGGAGGTGGTATTTGGAGTGGCACTGGGATTACTGATGGTGTTTTGGGAACATTTGACCCTGTTACAGCCGGTGTTGGTGTACACACTATTACCTACACCGTGACAATTGGCACATGTATAGCAGTAGACACAGAAGATTTCACAGTAGATCCTACACCCGATCCAACAATAATTGCATCTGGCCCATTTTGTGAAGCAGATGCAAGTGTTACCCTGGCTGCAGCAACGGCAGGTGGAACATGGAGCGGCGCAGGCATAACAGATGGTGCCCTCGGAACATTTGACCCTGTAGTTGCAGGTCCGGGTGTACATACCATTACCTATGATTTGGTAATAGGAGGTTGTACTACGTTAGACACAGAAGATATTACTGTCGTTGCCAACCCTTCAGCAGTAATTGCCGGCGCTGTATCGGTTTGTAGCAATACAACTGAAATATATTCAGTGCCCGCAGGCGAAACTTCTTATTTATGGACGCTCACCGGTGGCAATAGTGCAATTGTCGGAGCAACGAATACCAATACTGTTACTGTAGACTGGGTAACAACAGGCGGAACGCTTGCTATAACCGTTGTCGGCGCTGCACCAACAAGTTGTGTTTCAAACTCAAACATTGCAGTTACTATATTCTCAGTTCTCCCTGCACTGGCAACACAGTCATCAGATTTCTGCCAGGATGAAGCATTACCAATATTAGTGGCAACTCCTGAGCCCGGAGCAACGGTTAGTTGGTTTATAGGCTCTTCGGCAACGGGTACCCTCGTTGGCACAGGCGATACTTATACGCCATCAACTACAGAGCTGGATATGACCACGCCGGGAACAACAGTATTTACCTATATACAGGATATTTCCTGCCTCACCAGCCTGGATGCTGATTATACAGTTAACATTATCGCCTTACCTAATGCCGGCACAGATAGCTCAATATCTACATGCGGCAGTGACGGCACAATAGACTTAATTACCCAACTGGGAGGCACTCCTGATACAGGAGGAGCCTGGACAGATGATGATGGCTCGGGCGGACTTAGTGGTGGTATTTTTGATCCTGCTGTAAGTGGTGTCGGCACCTTTAACTTTACCTATCAGGTTGATGGAGCAGGAGCATGTAGTTCTGTAACAGAGACTGCCGTTGTAACCGTTTCGGTTAGCTCTGGTGTTGTTGCTACAATTGGCGAAGTAGTAAACACTTACCCGGAACAGGATATTGGCGCCATTGAAGTAGTAAATATAATTAGCGGAAACCTTCCAATTGAAATAAGTCTTGAAGATAATTCCGGCAATGTTATTCATGACTGGGTGACCTTGGAAGCAGACCGGCTAGGTGAGTACTCGCATCTTTTTACACTCTTATCTCAGGGTGATTATGTTGTTGTACTTAGAGATGCAAGTGGCTGTGACCTCTTAATTCCACAAAGTATTACGCTGGAATCAGGAGTATTTATCCCTAATGTAATAACCCCGAATGGTGATGGCTATAATGAGTTCTTTAAAATTCTTAATATGTCGTCTACAGCTCAAATTCAAATAAGCAACCGCTGGGGTGTGAGCGTATTTAGTTCAAGTGATTACCAGAATGACTGGCAAGGAGAAAATTTAGCGGATGGAGTTTATTTTTACTCAATTAAGATGGCCGGAGAGGTTTATCAGGGTAATGTAGAAATTTGGCGTAACGATGGGTCAAACTAAGAGTTTATCATCCTATTAAATATCGCATAAAAAAGACATCGTGTTAACATTGTCGGCGTAATCATCAATTTCAGGCAATTGTGATTTACCAATTGGCACTCTATTCTCGATAATATTATAATTACTTACTATACATTG
>Ga0164313_10001456_pt1 | contig 20902 bp, 20 predicted proteins | sample GuaBasSedimGuay4_FD_113735 | JGI IMG/M metagenome (GOLD analysis project Ga0164313, IMG submission 113735) | Subseafloor sediment microbial communities from Guaymas Basin, Gulf of California, Mexico - Guay4, Core 4569-4, 0-3 cm | ecosystem: Environmental > Aquatic > Marine > Hydrothermal vents... | reverse complement strand
ATTTGAATAATTTCTCTACTTTTGTCATGATTGTATATTTTTAAATTAAACATATTCAAATATACAAATTATCCAGCTAACTATCAAGTGGTTAGCTTGGTTTTTCTTAACTTATTGGCATTGCCCTGGAAAACCTGGTGGGCATATTTGATTTACACTGTTTTTGCACTTGGCGTGCTGTTGATCATCATCCGTTACTACTTCAGACGGCAGCATCTGCTTCACCAGCTTGAAATGGAACATCTTGAGTCAGATAAGTTGAAGGAAATTGACAGCCTGAAATCAAAATTTTTTGCCAATATTTCACACGAGTTTCGCACTCCACTTACCCTTATCCTGGGGCCTGTGAACAAACTACGAGAATTGATCAAAGATAAGGTGGTAGTTAAGGATTTGGATATGATGGAACGAAATGCAAATCATTTAAAACGACTGATCAATCAGATACTCGACCTTACAAAGCTGGAAGCTGGGAAATTGCAACTGAAAGCAAGCAAAATAAGTATTGTACAATTAATTAAATCCTACATCCAATCTTTCGAATCGCTGGCAAGACAAAAGAACATTGGTTTCCATTTTCATTCCAGCTCGGATGACATTAAAGTTTATGTTGATAAAGAAAAATTGGAACAAATTATGAACAACCTGCTTGCCAATGCTTTTAAATATACGTCAGATGGTGATAATATTCTGGTGTCAATTAAGCAAGATAAATTCCCGGGCTCAGGAAAGGATGCGATAAAAATTGAAATAAAGGATACAGGACAAGGTATAAGCAAAAATGACCTGCCGTTCCTCTTTGATCGCTTTTACCAGGCCGGCGACAATAAAAATAGTCATGGCGGTACAGGTATCGGACTTACATTAGTGAAAGAATTGGTTGAGTTACATAAGGGAATAATTGAAGTTGTAGGTGAATACAATATAGGAACAACTTTTAGCATTTATCTTCTACCGGGAACTGAACATCTGAAAGAAAATGAAATAATTACATTGACTGAGAAACCCGAAATTCAAGTATATGATGATATAAACGATAAAGAAAAAGACATTATCGAAAAAGATGACACCCAAGATGAACACATAAACTACGGTTTAGCTACCATGCTTATTGTTGAAGATAATGATGACATGCGAAGCTATATCCGGGGACACTTTGAGAAAAGCTATCAAATAATAGAAGCAATTAATGGTGCAATAGGATACGAAAAAGCTATTGAATATATACCTGATATAATTGTAAGCGATGTGATGATGCCTGAGATGAATGGCAACGAAATGTGTAAACTGCTTAAATCAGACGAACGCAGCAGTCATATCCCTGTTATTTTATTAACTGCCCGTTCATCAGGAGCCGATAAAATAGAAGGCCTTGAAACAGGGGCGGATGATTTTATTACCAAACCATTTGATGCAAAAGAACTCCGGGTAAGGATCAAAAACCTGATCATCCAAAGGGAAAAACTAAGTGAATATTATAACTCAAAAATCGCTGCTGCTAACAGTGCCGAAAATCTTCAGATAGAAGAAGGAGATATTAGCTCTATGGATGAACAGTTCCTGAAAAAAGCACTTAAAACAGTTGAAGAACACATAGCTGACGAACAATTCAGTGTAGAAGATTTTTCATTGGAGATGGCATTCAGCCGAATGCAACTGCACAGGAAATTAACAGGCTTAACGGGCCAGTCGGCAACAGATTTTATAAGGACTATCCGGCTTAATAAAGCGGCCAAATTACTGGCATTAAAAAGTGGCACTGTAACAGAGATTGCATATCAGGTAGGTTTTAACAGTCTTTCGTGGTTTACAAAGTGTTTTAAAGAACAATATGGTCTCTCACCTTCAGAATTTGCGGAAGATTGATTAAAATGTTACAAATCGACCAACATTTGTTACATTACTGATTGACAAAACCTCCGCACCATACTAATTTTACACTACAATTAACTTTAAAAATATTAACCAAATTAAAAGGAGGTCACCATGAAAAAACTTACTCTATTTACGGCAATGATTTTTGCCATCGGCACTTTAACTGCTCAAATCATTCACGTCCCGGCCGACCAGCCAACCATACAAGAAGGTATTAATGCTGCATCAGATGGCGATACGGTTTTGGTTGCTGAAGATACCTATCTGGAAAACATCAATTTTATGGGAAAGGCAATTACTGTTGCCAGTAATTTTATACTGGATGGCGACACCAGCCACATCAGTAACACTATTATTGACGGCAGCCAGCCTGATGACCCGGATATTGGTTCTGTTGTAACTTTAGAATCGGGGGAAGATATTACTTCGATATTAATTGGGGTTACTATTACTGGGGGTACAGGTTCAATTGTCCAGCAAAATAATGTTAGAGTTGGAGGAGGTATTAATTTGATTAACTCAGGTGCTTCTATTTTGTATAATATTATTTATAATAATAATATAATACATCAATATTTTGCTTCTGGAGGAGGAATAGATGCTATGACTACTTTTGGGTCTGCTTCCTTACTCATCTTAAGTAATAATAAAATATCTAACAATACCGTCACAAGTACATTTCAAGCAGATGGGGGAGGCGTATATATAGGGATGAATGCTCAAATTCTAAATAACGATATTAGTAGTAATGAACTCTTCAGTCAAGGAGATTATTCATTTGGTGGCGGGATTCGAATAACTCCCGCTTTTGTACCTATAGAGGTTGAAATTAAAGGAAATCATTTTAGTTATAACAGTGCAACATGCGTATCCGAATCAAAAGGTGGAATAGGTGGTGGATTTTATATAACTAGCAATTTGGAGTTAACAGCCTCAATTTCTGGAAATACAATTGAATATAACACGGTGGTGGGCGATAACTCTTATGGCGCAGGTGCATTTGTAAGAAAAGTAGCCAGTGATTTTGTGTTTGAAAACAATATAATCAAAAATAATATAGCTACTGATGGAGAATGTAATGGTGGTGGCTTAACCGTTTGGTATGGTGGAGGAACTTATCAAAACAACGTGATACAAAATAATATGGGAACTTGGGGAGGCGGCATTTGTGCTATACATAACAACAGCGACAGCCTGGCCATATTGATCAATAACACAGTTACCGGAAACCACAGTGCTTATGGTGGTGGACTATATATGAATCTTGCAGATGCAGTGGTTATAAATACAATTTTGTGGGATAATGAAGCATCAGAAGAAGGGCCGGAAATATTTGTACTGGAAAGCAACCTCGAAGTAAGGAATTCGGATGTTGAAGGTGGATGGCCGGGAAACGGTAATATAGATGTTGATCCCGTATTTCGGAATGACGGATATCATTTGTATTACCCCAGTGAATTAGTAAATGCAGGAGTTTCAACATTACTCATCAATGGTGAATGGTACGATTGCCCTGAATATGATATTGATGGAGATGAAAGACCATTTGAATCGACTGAGCCTGATATTGGTGCCGATGAAGCTTTATGGTATTATGTGGGAGTTGATGAACAAAGTAAAACAGATGTAAATGTTATAGTTTATCCAAATCCGGCTTCTTCAATTATCAACTTTTCAATTCAGAATTCAAATACTGTTAGAAGCGGGGGTAATAAAATAACCCTATTTAATACGGATGGGAGATATGTTTATGAATCAAAGATTACTGAATCCGATTTCTCAATCAACATAAACTATTTACCATCAGGAATATATTTTGCAAAACTAAATTTGGGTGAGTTTATGATAAATAAGAAAATTGTTATCAATAGATAACTCTCAAATTACTAAATATTAACTAGAGCCATCTGCCAAAGAGGCTGTCATTAAAAGTAATAATTGAATGCAATTATGATCTGAATATACTTTGTGAAACTTCGTGTATCCTTCGTGATACTTTGTGGTTCAGCTTTTTAAAATTAATCACAAATAAAGGTACAAAGAGCCACTAAAACTTTTAAGACAGCCTCTTTTACTTCAGCCTTAAACTTATTCACTAAAATGAGGGTAATTATTAATGGAGGTGTATGGAATATTATACCGTTTCTATTTTCCCATGCTCATCCACAAGTACACCGAAATTCATATACACTAATTTTCCGTCACGGAAAAAGAAATCCATCATGCTGAAATCGTAGGAAAGCCTCTTATCTTTCTCTTCCTCAAGCTCAACTTCATAATGATTGTGGCCATTGTTTTTCATCAATTCAACCAGTTCATCTTCAGTCAGATTCATGATCTTTTTTCCGAAAATACTTGTGTCCGGATGGTCTGTTTCAATACCTGCCAGTATCTGTGTATAAAGGCCAACAAAGAATATGGAGAATCCCTGTGTCCAAAAATGAAGAACCGTTGTATTTAATTCTTCATCATCGTCGAAGCTGTCAATTTCTTCAGGCTCACCATGAGCATCAATAAATTCATCCATCTTCATGCCGAATTCCAGTTCTCCTAGGCCTTTGTTTGGTTCTATTTTATAATTTGATAACATTGTGTTCTTTTTCAAAAGTTCTAATTAACAAACATATGCAATTGTACTTTACGAAGCAAGAATTTAACTATTTTAATGGAGAATCTTCTTCCTTAGCAAGGCCCTTATATATCTGTTTACTCAACCAGGTGGGGAAAAACTTATTAATTAAAGCTATCAATCTGCCCTGAGTTGTAAGGATGATGGTATTCTTTCTTTTCTCAACTGCTTTGTAAATATGAATCGCTACGTCTTCTGTGCTCATCATCTTTTGTTCATCACGGGGCGATTCTCCTTGTTGGCTTCCATCAGCTGCCAAAGCTGTATTCCGGATATTAGAAGCAGTGAACCCGGGATAGGCAACTAGAACATGAAGGTCTTTTTTTAGATTTTCAGTACGAATACATTCCAATAATCCACCCATAGCATACTTTGATGCTGAGTACCCTGACCTGGCCGGAAGCCCTTTTATACCACCAATGGATGATACCCCAACAAGACTGCCCTTTTGCTCCAGCAAATGTGGCAGTGCATATTTGGTGCAATATACCGTTCCCCAAAAGTTAACATCCATCAGTCGCTTTAAAACCTTCAAATCCGTATCGGCAAATAATGCCCGCATTGAAATTCCTGCATTATTGATCAATACATCTATTTTTCCAAATCGCTCAATTGCAGTTAAAATCAGGTTTTTACAATCAGCTTCAATGGATACATCAGTCTGGGCAAATGCCACTTCTGCTCCACTTAACTTTATTTCTTCAGCAATTTCAACCAGCTTTTCATGACTTCTGGCACCAATAACACATTTTGCCCCTCTTTTTGCGAACTCAAAAGCCAGCGCTTTTCCAATACCGGAAGATGCCCCTGTAATGACTATAACTTTATCTTTCATTGCCATCTTTTTTCTATGCACAAGTATAATAATTTCTGCTTTTAGATTTGACAACATCTTCAAGTAAGTTTTAACATTTGTTAAAAATGTCTTTTTCGAATTGCTTACTTTTGTTATTCATTAATTATACTTATGCTAAGCAACAGGCAGCTTTTTCTACAACATTTAGCGATACCATCCGAAGTACCGGATGCATTGGAAATTGTCAGGGCAGATGGCATTTATCTTTATGATGATAAAGGAAAAGAGTTTATTGACCTGGTTTCGGGTGTATCGGTAAGCAATATAGGCCATCGCCATCCTAAGGTTGTTCAGGCTATTGAAGATCAATTGAAGAAGTACCTGCACCTGATGGTATATGGTAAATACATTCAGTCGCCACAGGTAAAGCTTGCCGGAAAACTTACCTCTGTCCTCCCTGATTCGCTGCAATCCGTCTATTTTGTCAATTCAGGCAGTGAAGCTATCGAGGGAGCCATGAAATTAGCAAAAAGGATAACCGGAAGATCAGAGATAATTGCTTTTAATAATGCTTACCATGGCAGTACGCACGGCGCACTCAGCGTGTTGGGTAATGAAGAACTGAAATATGCCTATCGCCCTTTATTGCCGGAAATCAGTTTTCTTCAATTCAACAAATTAGAAGACATAAACAATATTACTCCTGAAACTGCTGCCGTAATTATTGAGCCCATTCAGGCAGAAGCCGGAATTCTAATTCCTGATTTAAAGTATATGGCGGCATTAAGAGATAAGTGTACTGAAACTGGTGCCTTATTAATATTTGATGAAGTTCAGATGGGTTTTGGGCGGACAGGAAAACTATTTGCCTTTGAACATTTCGATACAGCACCTGATATACTTTGCCTGGCAAAAGGAATGGGTGGAGGTATGCCTATTGGGGCATTCGTATCGAGTAAAGAAAATATGCTAACATTAACTCATAATCCTGAATTGGGCCATATTACAACTTTTGGCGGTCATCCGGTTAGCTGTGCTGCCGCTTTAGCCAGTCTGGAAGTTATACTTCATGAACATCTTTCGGAACAAGCTGATGAAAAAGGTAAAATGTTCAGGAATGAAATTGAAAAGCATCCCCTTGTTGATCATATTCGTCAGATTGGTTTAATGCTGGCCGTGGAAATAAAAAGCGGTTTTTCCATTTCAAAACTGATCAAAATTCTTCAAAAAAATGGCCTGATCGTCGACCAGTTCTTATTTAATACCCAATCATTCAGGATTGCACCTCCCTTAACCATAACAAAAGATGAAATATTAGTGGTTATCGATAAGGTAATTTTAAGCCTGGATTCACTTAAGAAGGGATTCTTTGAAAACACAAATATCAAATAACAAAAAACAAATAATATCCAAAAATTCAAATTCAAATATTCCAAACAAAAAACCGAATATCAGTTCATTGGATATTGTAATTTATCCCAACGGACAAGTTTTGAGATTTGCATTTTGTTATTTGAGATTTATTAAAAATTATGCCTGTTTATCAACTTCCCGATGAGCCCGTATTTCCGCCGGCAGATTTAGCAAATGCTGATGGACTACTGGCAATTGGAGGTGATTTGAGTTTACCGCGTCTTATAAATGCGTATTCATCTGGTATTTTCCCATGGTATTCTGAGGGACAACCAATTTTATGGTGGTCTCCAAACCCGAGGATGGTATTGTTTCCTGATAAATTTAAACATCATAAAAATCTTAGAAGAACTGTCGAAAAAAACATCTTCACCTATACTTTCGACCGGGAATTTGAACAGGTAATTGACTATTGCAGCCATGTAAAAAGAAAAAAACAGGATGATACCTGGATAACTGAAGAAATGAAGAAAGCATATATCCAACTTCATAAAGCCGGATACGCACATTCTGTTGAAACTTATCAGCAAGGCAAATTAGTGGGAGGCTTATATGGTATTTCTTTGGGAAATGTGTTTTTTGGAGAGTCGATGTTTCACTTGCAAACGGATGCATCAAAAGTAGCCCTTTGGCATCTCGTTGAATTCTCATTAAAAAAAGAAATTAAGATAATTGATGTACAACAGGACACGATTCATTTAAAAAATATGGGTGCAGAACTCATCGATCGAAAAAACTTTTTAATTTTACTTGAACAAAGCTTGTCATCTGATACATTAAAAGGTGACTGGCAGAAACTAATTTAGGTTAAAATCTTATCCGATGAGTGATCATAAAAAGTTTATGAAAGAAGCCATTAAACTGGCTTCACAGAATGCAACCGACAATCAGGGAGGGCCATTTGGAGCTATTGTAGTAAAAGATGGCGAAATAGTTGGGCGTGGAGTTAATAAGGTTACAAGCTCAAACGATCCTACTGCTCATGCCGAGGTTGTTGCCATAAGGGATGCCGCTAAAAACTTAGATACTTTTAACCTTGAGGGATGCGAAATCTATTCAAGCTGCGAGCCTTGCCCGATGTGCCTTGGAGCTATTTACTGGGCCCGGATCAATATGCTCCATTATGCTGGCACCAAAGATGATGCTGCGAAGGCCGATTTCGACGATTCAGTGATTTACAAAGAGTTTTGTTTGCCTAAAGAAAAAAGGTTTATCCCCTCATCGCAATTGATGCGTGATGATGCTGTCAAAATTTTTGAGGAATGGATAAAAAATGAAAATAAGGTTCCTTATTAAAAACACCGTCTTAGCCAACCCACCCCATTTCTATTTTGTGGTAACCGGATAAAAAGAGCTATTCTGAAGGAGTTAGGTTATTCAAGCAATTCTTCCCTTCTACTTATTTATCATCCAATGTCCCATCATTCAGGTAAATCTTTGCATCCCTGAAAACAACCATTTTTTTTATTTGGCAGAAACTAATCTTTTAACAATGATTATAATGTTTTCAATTTGTATTTTAATATTAATAACAGAAAATACATTACGGTTTGAGAACAGAAAGAAAGGTACAACACCTGATTTATCTGGATGTAAGTGTTTTTGAGAAACGCCTGATGCTGATCGAAGTTAAAGGAAACTCAGCACATGAACAACCGGGTGTTCCGAAGCTTGTACCTACATATGAGATCGGTAAAAGATCAGAAGGAGGAATCCTTGAATTGGATTTCATTAACCAACCTGTGGAGCTTGCAAAAAAGGAAAATGTAACATTTGAAATAAAAACCGTAATAGACCTTGGCGCATTACCCGATGATCTTAAGGGTATTAAGGTTAATGCTGAGAAAAATACTGATATCGTTTTAATTGAATAAACAACAAATGAAATTTGTACAGATAAATAACCAACAAAGAAAAATTTGCATTACGCAGTTTTTATTTGTATATTGCAATAAATCAAAATGATACGATTAATTATCACCGATGATCATCCTGTTATAAGGGATGGGATTAAAACAGTTCTCGCCAATGAGAAAGAAATTGAACTGGCAGGTTGTGCCGCAGATGGTGCAGAATTAATGGAATTACTCGAAACAAAAGAAGCCGATGTTATCCTGATGGACATTAACATGCCCGGGATAAATGGTATTGAGGCAACAAAACTTGTTAAGAAGAAATATCCTGACATTAAAGTAATCAGTTTTTCGCAATACGATGAAAAACGTTTTATAAAGCAGATGTTGAAAAACGGAGCCAATGGCTATTTGCTCAAAAACTCGTCTGCCAGCGAAATGGTAAATGCAATTAAAATAACACATAGCGGTGGCATGTATCTGAGCCAGGATCTTCCAAACGTATTTGGCGAAAAACCCAAACGCCGCTCCAATTACCTCTTCCCAAATCTGACCAGACGTGAAATTGATGTACTAAAAGAGATTTGCCAGGAAAAGAACACAACGGAAATAGCTGATACGCTTTTCTTAAGCCCCAACACTGTAGAAACACACCGCGCTAATCTTTTATTAAAGGTGGGCGTAAAAAATACAGCCGGCCTGGTAAAATGGGCCATTGAAAATGAAATTGTTTAACCTCTAAAAAATAATATTATGAGTAATCTAATTTTTAATTTAGTAGTCACTTTTGAGAAACGCTATGATAAAGAAACAGGAGATTTCCTTGAAAAAAAAATGGTAGTGGAGTTTGATACGGCTCCTTGTACGGTTGTAAGAAAGATTCTCCCAAATGAACCAATCACCGGCAATGTTACTCTGGAGTATTTAATCGCTCCTGAAAACAATAATCAATTTTTCACCCATCACAAAGAAGAGTTTGATCATAATATTGTTTTTGAGAATGGTGTTTATCAAACTACCACAGTTGTTGTAGTAACTGAAAATAAACAGGGTGAGAGCTATAGTGAAAATGCTGCTTGTACTAGCGATGAAGAAAAAGACGTCATAAAGCCAGCCGATAATTAGACGTAATTAATAGATTTTTCAACCTTGGAACTTTTTTAACAGTCAAATCAACTTACTGGTAATTAAACAGAAAGGATAAACCCAATGCTATTTTTGTGCAAAATAAAACGCATATGTTTTGTATCCATATTTATGTTGGGTTTTTGCATTAATGCTATTCCTGGAAATGATCAGGAAAAAAAGCAAGTGGAATTAAATACATATTTGTCCATCGCTGACATGCTTTTCAATCAGTATCAATATGATTCAGCTGTTATCTACTATGATTCGGCTTTGTTCATAGCTGAAGAAATGGAAGATCAAATAATGATTTCCCATATTTTACGCTTAAAAGGAACGGTATTACGTAATGCAGGAAGAAACGATCCAGCTTACATTTTATATTATAATGCCAGACAAAAAGCTATTGAGATTGGAAATGACTCAATTTGCGCAAGGACAGATATCGGGTTAGGGCACATTTATGAGCATCGTGGATTACTTGATTCAGCAGAATATTTTTTTCAGCATGCATTATCAGATTTTAAAAAATTAAATGATACGATTGGTATAGGACGGGCCATGTATAATCTTTCTATGTTTTATCAAGCTAATATTGATTATGAGAAATCGCTGAGATATGCCCTCGAAAGCAATAGGATATTCAAACGGTTTGAAAAAACAGAATTGTATTGCAGATCGCTTATAAACCTTGGAAATATCTATGAATATCTGCAAGAATACGATACAGCACTGGCCTGTTATGAAGAATGTAAAAAAATCAACACGCAATTTAATAACTTAAAAAGAGCTGCAATAGTTGCGGGCAATAAGGCTGTGATATATTTCCACCAGGGTAAATTGGAGGAAGCAAAAAATGAAGTTTTAGATGCGATTGAATTTAATGAAACGATAAAAGACACTAACGAGTTATCTTTATTGTACAGAAATGTATCTGTCATCTATAAAAAACTTGAAATGAGGGATATTGCTCTTAATTATGCTCACAAGGCACTACTTATGGCGGAGCAAGCAGATGATAAAACACTACATGCTGATGCACTTCTCAACCTGGCCGTGCATTATAAGCAGAAAAACAATTACCCACTGGCCGAAAATTATTATTTACAAGGCATTGATACATCTGAGAAGTATAATCTTAAATGGGAAATGCAAAATGCATACGGAAATATAGCTATGCTTTATGAAGCTATGGAAAATTTCAAAAAAGCTTATGAATACCAGCAGAAATACATTGATATTTCCGAAACTATTACTAATGAAGAAAAAGCGCGTGCGCGGGAAAAATATAAAGCCGAATATGAATTATTACATTACAAAGATCAAAACCGGATCAAAGAACTGGAGAAGAAAAAGATCCGTTTTCAACGCAATCTTTCTTATGGTATCGGGGCTACTATCATCGTTTTATTAATTCTTATCCTTTACTTTTTCAGAATGCGTGCCCGTAAGAACCGTATCATCGCTACCCAAAAAATCCAAAAACTGGAAGATGAGAAAAAACTGATGGCTGCACAATCGATTTTGGTTGGCCAGGAAAAGGAGCGCGAACGCATTGCCCAAGAACTGCACGATGGCATTGGCGTTTTACTTTCAACAGCCAGTATACATTTTTCAAGTGTTGAGGAAAATACAGACAAAGAAACCAGCGAAATGCTGAAAAAAGCCAATAAATTGCTCAAGGATGCCGGTAAAGAAGTGCGACAGATATCTCATAATATGATGCCGGGAGTTCTTTCAAAATTTGGCCTCAGAGAAGCTATTGAAGACTTATTTGAAGATGTGGAAGAAGCTAGTGATATTGAAGTTGATCTTCAATTAATCTGCAAAGATGAACGGCTTGCAGAAAATATGGAGATCATGATTTACCGGGTAATCCAGGAAATGCTCAACAACACCATCAAACATGCAAAAGCTTCAACAATCTCATTGTATATATCAAGAGGAGATGATGAAATAATCATGGATTATATGGATGATGGTATTGGCTTTGATGAGGATGAATTACCACATGGTGAAAATATTGGCCTGTCTGGTATCCGTACCAGGATAGATTATCTCGGAGGTACAAGTGAGCTGACAAGTGAACCTGGCAAGGGAACAAAGTATTCCATATCAATACCCGTCAGCAAAAAATAGGCTGAAATTTACTTGGTTTTTATTTTGCTTCTGCTCTGTCTTGCATGTTTAACCTCTTTCATGCTTTTGGCATCCACGCTTAAAGTTTTATAACAACCATTCTATTTGTTTTTGAAGCAGCAAATAATATGACTTGTATTTCATGGCTGAATTCAGCTATTTTTTTCATTTACCAGAATAGGGTTAAAAATATTCGCTTAAAGTGCTACACCTTTGTAACAATATTAATCACTAAAAATTACTACCATGAAAACAAAAATTTTAGTACTCGCAGTTTTACTGTTTGGAGGTTTGCTCTTTACCTCATGTCAAAAAGATGATGCTTTGTCAGAAGACATGGCAACGGAACAATTGAATGTTAAGGATAATGAAGTTGATGATCATTTATCTCAATGGGCTTTTATGATAGAGAATTATCCTGATCCATTTTACAACTTTACAACAATTGAATATCATTTGCCTGTTTCTGGGCCTGTAAGTTTAGTTGTGTATAGAACAGAATCACGTAAGAAAATACTATTTCTTGAAGAAAATCAGAGAAGAGGTATTCATATTGTCAGGTTCAATGCAACCGGATTACCTGCTGGTGAATATATTGCTGAACTAAAAGCTGGAGGTAAGGTCCTACTTGAAACAATGACAAAATTAAATTGTGACAATATTGATTTTATTCGCCCTGATGAATATTAAGGAGTAAAAAAATAAACCCTCATTTATGAGGTGGATAGCCCTAACAAAATCCTGAGAATAGGATAATCACTAAACACCGTCCGCCTGACTTAGTCCTTAAGTCAGGCGGATTAGTTTAATTGCTTTGTTAATTCACTAAAAAAATAGCTGAAAACAGCTAATATTTTTATATACATGAAAAGTGTTAAAAAAACCCAGGCAATGTTTTACAACTTTGTATCAATGAAAATGAAAACATCATATATAACAGCTACACCTACAATACAGGTCAATACTTATTTTGCGAAAATTTCTAATTAATTACTACAAAACCTCTCCATATCCTCTAAGAATTGACTTACCATTGCTGTAACGCCCGGTCCGTACAGACCGGGCTTTTTTATGGTAACTTTTTAAACGAAGTTATTAGTCAATATTACATTGTTCTGATTTCGGAGACTTCTATAATTGACGCTATAAGTAATGGACATTCACTTCTTAATCAAAAATTCAATCCCAATGAATTGGAGTCTATAATTGATCTTTTCACTTTTCCTTACTAATCTCTGGATCCCTCTCCTGAAGTTTTAAGATTAATTTGCGATTAGTAGCTATAAACCACTATTTTTTTTATTTACCTGAATAAGGTTAAAAATATTTGCCTAAGGTACTTCACCTTTGTTATACTATTAATCCCTAAAAATTACTACCATGAAAACAAAAATTTTAGTACTCGCAGCTTTACTGTTTGGAGGTTTGCTCTTTACCTCATGTCAAAAAGATGATGCTTTGTTAGAAGACAATGCAACGGAACAATTGAATGTTAAGGATAATTTTGTTGATGATCACTTATCTCAATGGGCTTTCACTCTGGGAAATTATCCTGATCCATTTTGTTACTCAACAACAATTGAATACCATTTGCCTCAATCTGCATTCGTTGAATTGTATGTAAATCCACCAGGTGTAGTTAGAAAAATAGTTTTAGTAAATGAATTTCAGAGGAAAGGTGTTCATAAATTCAAGTTCATCCCTCGCGGGCTGCCAAATGGCCAATACATCGTTTATTTAAAAGCAGGAAACAGGTACACCAAGGATATAATGACAAAAGGTGATATTGATATTGATTTTGATCGCCCTGATTACAAATAAAAACTACTCCTGTTCTAATACAGGATTCGATATAAATCCCCAGTTTCATTTCGCTAAAATGGAATGATTACTAAACTCTCTAAAGCTGGTTCGGTTAATACCAAACCAGCTTTTTCCTTTTGAATTGATCTTCTACAAAAGATCTCTTTAGGACAAAATATTTAGGCAGTTTTTATTATAGCGAGCTTAATTGCTTATAAAATAAAGTGAACTTTTATTTTCTGTAAATCTCACCAGATCCATTTGACACTACATTAACTTTTTCAGGGGTACCATGATATGTGAGGTCACCCGATCCGTTTAACATAGCAGATAAGCTATTAACAGCTTGCACAACAATATCACCGGAGCCGCTGTTTTTGACTTCAACATTAACTGCTTTCAATGCATACGCATTCACATCACCCGACCCATTTTGCCGTGCGATTAAATTGGCTGTTGCTCCCTTTAGTTTAACATCGCCGGAACCCTGTATTGAAATCTTACAATTTTCCAATTGTAATTCTTCAGCCTCTACATCGCCGGATCCCGAAACAGAAAGATCAAAATCACCTCTTACACCTGTAAGTTCCACATCACCTGATCCTGATATACTTAATTCCAGATTTTTAGCCTGTAAGTCAGCATATAGATCACCCGATCCATTGATAGTAATCTTAACATCATTTCCGGGAAGCCCCCCTTTACAAATGATATCTCCGCTACCCGAGTTTTTTATTAATTCCATTCTTTTCATAGTAATATGCACTTCAAATGTTTTTACATTCCGCATATTCCCCTCGCTTCTGATCTTTAAAATACCATTATCGACTTCTGTAATCAGTCTGTCAATAACATCTTCATCTGCTTTTACCAGCACAGTTGTTCTGTCGCCTGCTGTAATGTACACATCAGCAAAAGTTGACTGGTGAATTCCGCTAAAGTCACCTACTTGCCGTTCCTGGCTTAGCTGCGCATTAGTGTTCAATGATATTATGGCTATTATAGCCGTTAAAATTATCGCTGTTTTTTTCATCGTAAAATTTTTTATTGTTTTGATTATTAAGATTTATTTGGCTTCAAGGCTTGTCCCGCCATAGCTGCTTTTTATTGTTACGCGGGATTGAGCATCCTGACCTTTTCCAATTATTCCTTTTAAAGTCGTTTTAAAATGCGTTTTCTCTCTATAACTGAAGTCCGCCATGTCATCAGGATAGTCAATTTCACAATGTGTTGCAGTCGCCTCCAGTTTATAAGTTGCTGACTTATCAATCGTAATTGTTGTGGATCCATAACTATTATCAATTACAATTTCAGCAAAACTGGCAGGTACATAATCCACTTCAAGGCTTCCGTATTCAGTTTCTACTTCGAGCACCTCATTTAACCGTTCAATACTAAGACTTGAAAACTTTGAACTACCTTTAAGAATATCAGCTTTGCCAAGCGTAAAACTCCCACCTTCTAATTTCAGACTTACTACATTAATTTCGTCAGCTTCTACCTCCGAATACGCTGTTTTTAAGGAAATATTTCCCGCTTCACCCAGAGTAAAAGATGAATAACTTATGTTAATCGAATTACCGGCAAAGTAACCAAGGTTTCCTTCACCATAGCTCAACTTAAATTTGCTTTCTGCATGAGTCAATGATTTAATTTGAATGCTTCCATAAGAACTGTTTACATTGCTTTGTCCGTCAGCTTCCTCGATGTAGGCATTACCAAATTTATGCTGGAAATCCAGCCGAACAGTCCTGGGCATAAATATTTCCAATTCAATCTGAAGATTTGAATCCCTGCTTCCGTTTTTCTTACTCTTTACTTTACACTCAGCTGTAACCTGATTCCTGTTTCCAACAACATTGTACTGAATACGTTCAAATGCTTTGGCTGCTTTATCTAGATCACTGGTTTCAACACTTGCTGTAATTTTAACCGATATCTCGTTGCGATCCCAATTTTTGCAAGTTACATTTCCCATTTCATGCATTACGGATAATAAAGCATTGTCATTTACTTCGAAAGAATTATCATATAAAACTTTCTCTGTATCACCTTTTGCAAAGGCTACTTCCCCAAATCCTATAAAAAGGATTACGGATGTTAAGATTGCGATTCTTATTTTACTAGTCATTTTATTATTATTTATAATTAATAGGTTTTAAAATAATTGATTATTTGTCATTTCAAGCTGCCTGATCACCTGGTCCATTACCTTTACCTTATTTCGTTTATTGTTAATCATGGCGGCCTTTAATTTTTCATTTTCTGGATCCTTCGAATAGTCCTTTTCGATAGCTGCCAGGCTGATGTCTAAATCTTCAAATTGATTCAAGACTACCTTTTTTATTTCACCTACTTGATCATCATCCTTGGATAGCCTGTTAATTTCATTCATTTTTCCCGATGCTTCTTCATCATAATAGGTAAGTATTGATTTTAAATCCTCATTATATTCAATAAGAAGCACATTTTGAGCATTCGATTCTTTTTCTACGATATAATTAAACGTGATAAAGCCGACCGAAATTAAAATGAGCAAGGTCGCTGCAATTTTAAGCCAAACGCTTCCGAATGTGGATGTTTTACGCAATTCGGGTTCGGCATCCAGTAAATCAATAAACCTTTCTCTGTGGCCTGGCTTAGGTTCATGTTGATCGAAAAACGCTTTTTCACTTTTTATTTTTTTTTCTAGCAGTGACATGATGGATATTCTTTAGTTTGTTAGCGATTTAAGGTATGCTTCACTAGAGTGAATAACCTCTTTTAATAACTCCTTCTTAGCCCTGAAATACCTGGCTCTTACATTATTATGAGTGATATTTAATATTTGTGCGATTTCCTGATGATCGTAACCTTCAAGAAGGTACAACGAGATAATCATTTTATGATGATCCGGCATTTTTTCTATGGCTCCCCTTATTTCTTCTAACCTCGTGAAGGTATTACTTATATATTCTTCATCTTCAAGCGTTGTATCTTCAATCTCATTAAACTGTTCATCCAGGCTAAATGTATTTTTCTTTCTTCTTAAATGATCAATAGACTTATTTACTACAATTCTTTTTAACCATGCACCAAAACTCCCGGTTCCCTGATAAGTTTCAATTTTTTTAAAAGCATCTAAAAACGAATCTTGCATAATATCTTCAGCTTCCTCCCGATCATTTATTATTCTATAACTGCTATTATACATGGCTTTGTAATAAAGTTCATAGATCCTTATTTGAGCAGAACGCTTATTTTTCCTGCACCCATCAATCAGTTGACTATTTGCTTCTATGTAAGTGTCTTTTAATTCCACAAACTTCTTACGTTTTATTTAATGACGAAACAACATTGCAATTGTTACTCTTTTTGAATAATTTTCAATTATTGAAATTACATTAAAAAAATAAACCGTAGTCTTCTTTTATAAATATGAAATATTAGTTTTGCCAAACGGTTATTAACCAATCAATAAAAAATACTATATGAAAACATTGAAAATCAATTCTTATCTACTTCTTATTTTCATCTTATTACAATCAACAGGTGTTTATTCACAGAAACAGGAAATCATCCAGGAAATTCAGGAAAGAATTGAATCTGACTTTGCAAATGGTAAAATCAATGTAGGGAATAAATTTCTTTATTCCGAAACAGGATTGCTTAACTTCTATAAAAGTCACAATTATGAACCCCAATGGTTTGCCAAAGAAAACAGGGAAGAACTTATTGGGATTCTTGAAAGCTCATTTGATGAGGGCTTAATACCGGAAGATTATCACCTTGAAAAAATAAGAGAACTGGAAAAAGAAGTTGAAGAAGGAAACAAAGATGTCAATTTATTAACCGACCTGGAATTATTGTTAACAGATGCCGCAATATTATATGCGCATCATCTTATATGGGGTAAAGTTGATCAGTCAAAATTTAGAGAAGAATGGGACCTGCCTGAGAATCCAAAACCTAAAAACATGGACAGCATATTCTTAAAGTATAAATATGATAATAATTTAACAGCACTTTATGACCGTCTGAAACCTCAACATTTCATGTATGTTCACCTAAAAAATGGATTGAAACATTACAGGAATATTGCAGAAAACGGAGGCTGGCCAAAAATACCTGAGGGAGAAACACTTAAAAAGGGAATAACAGATGAACGTATAGCCATTATGCGAACATACCTGAAAATTACAGGTGATTTATCCGTTAAATATTTGCCCGAAAATCCTGAATTGTTTGATGACCAATTGGAAAATGCAGTTAAATCTTTTCAGTTCAGGCATAATCTTATCCAGGATGGTGTTGTCGGAAAAGGAACACTCGAACAAATGAACATTTCTGTAGAAGAGCGAATTGATATATTACGTGTCAATATGGAACGTGGCAGGTGGGTAATGCACCAATTAGAACCTGATTTTTTAGTGGTAAATATTGCAGGGTTTAATGTCCGTCGTGTTACACATGATTCGATAGTATATTTTTCTCCTGTAATAGTTGGGAGAAAATACCATGAATCACCCGTTTTTAAAGCTAAGATGACCTATATTGAGATGAACCCTACCTGGACTCTGCCCTATTCTATCGCCACAAAAGAAACGCTCCCAAAACTATTAAAAAACCCGAATTATCTGGCTGAAAAGAATATGATCATAATGGATAGAAACGGCAAAGTTCTTGACCCTTCAACCATTGATTTTACAAAATATTCCAGGAACAATTTTCCTTTCACAATACGGCAAAAAGCCGGGCCCCACAATGCACTTGGTGAAGTTAAATTTATGTTTCCTAACAAATACTCAGTCTACTTGCACGACACTCCAGGAAGAAGCCTTTTTAGCAGAGAAGACCGTGCTTTTAGCCACGGATGTATCAGGTTGCAAAAAAAATGGGTGCTCCTGATGAATTTGATGGATGAACCAGAGGTATGGAATATGGATAAGATTAACGAAATCGTAAAAACGCAGAAAACAACGAGAATTACACTCCCTAAACCGATCGATATTATACTTTTATACTGGACTGCGGGAGCCGATAAAGAAGATGGGTTATTCTTCAATAAGGATGTTTATGATCGTGATCCTGATGTTTTGAATGCACTGGATGAACCCATAAAGTTTGGGCAGGATACCAATTAATAAACTTCATATTATTACTATTTTAAATACCTGATTCTGTGAAAATAAGTAGTCTGTTTATAGTATTAATATTTATTACACAATCATTATTCGCATTACATCCTTATCGATTAAGTTTTGATGTAGAAGTACAGGGTGAAACAACAAGCCTGAATCGTTTCAGTTGTTTTGTATTAGCTGACGATACCGTTTCTCTATTTATAGGTGATAGTAGCAATAACGATTACAGTATTTTTAGTTCATCTGGCGAAATTATCGAAGATTCTTATCATCATTGGTTATATATAACCCCGGATAAAATAGGGCAATATGAAGTCCTTATACAAAAGCAAAATTCTGAAGAACAAATGACGTTGCTGGTTTTTATAATGACTCCGGCAACTGAGATAAAAGATGGATACCTGATTGGTTATAGAATTGGAAAATATCCTTCTGAGAAATACAAGAATAAGGAAAACTACCGCAATCCGCCTGGTTTTATTGAAGTTAATGAAGAAAACAAAGATGTGTACTTAAGTCCGCATTTTCAGTTAAAACAATTTTTATGTAAACAAAAAAGTGGCTGGCCGAAATACGTGGTAATAAAACAGCGGATGCTGATGAAACTTGAGTTAGTCCTCGAAAGACTTAATGAGTCAGGAATAAAAGCGAATACTTTGTTTTTAATGAGTGCCTATCGAACCCCTTTTTACAATAAAGCCATTGGAAACGTCAAATACAGCAGGCATATTTTTGGTGATGCCATTGATCTATATGTTGATGATAATTATGACGCTGTTATGGATGACCTGAATAAGGATGGAATCATATCAATGAAAGATGCAGAGGTTATTCAAAGTATTGTCAATAAAATGGATAATGACCCGGAATACAACAACCTTTTAGGTGGCATGGGCAAATACAATAAAAATGCAGCACATACCTATTTTATCCATATCGACACAAGAGGGTATAAAGCAAGATGGTAATAGTAAAATTTATTGATCTAAATCTGTTTCATCATATAAGCTGATGAACATTTTCAAGCTTATTTAACCGCATTTATTATTTTATTGTTATTTGGGAACTAAGTCTATTTTCTGATTTAATAAGAGAGAATACGTTTTTTTATTAAAATTTAGTGGAATTAAGCCCTGTTTTTTTTTATATTTACACTCAATATTTAATAGCCTGAAGCAGGCTATTTTAATTCTTTCAATTAAATATATGATATATATCATACATTATATATATATTGTATATTTGGAATCAGTTTTAATTGAAGTAATTTTATTTATCAATTATAAGTAATACGATACCGAAAAACATTAAACCAATAATTATATTCTAAACCAAACTTTAACTTTATGATGTTATTTACAAAAAAAAATCTGGTGTTAAGTATGGCCATTTTAGTGTTTGGGATTTATCCACAAACCACAAATGCCCAGCAAACACTGAATGATGTAAAAGAAGAACGCGGTCTAACTGACGCTGACGTTCTTTCTGCCACCAAGACATTTATGCCACGTGGCGGACGTGACGAATACTTTGGCTTTATTGGAACCGGTAATTCCGGCACCATGGCTGTTTATGGTATTCCTTCCATGCGTATTTATAAATACGTAGGTGTATTCTCCCCTGAACCTTGGCAAGGCTATGGTTTTGACGATGAAAGTACCCTGATGCTCAAAAAGGGGTCACTCGACAATCGCCTGTATAAATATGGCGATATGCGTTATCCCGCATTAGCCGAAACTAATGGAAAATACAATGGAATGTATTTATTCTATTCTGATGGTGCAAATTCAAGAATTGCCCTTCTGGGGTTAGATGACTTTGAAACCAAGCAAGTCTTGATGCATCCATTATTTATTAATGCTTATCCCGGTGTTGCAGTTACTGAAAACACAGAATATGTAATCCAAACAAGCCAGTATCCTACCCCATGGGATGGGATGGCTGCTGATGTAGATACTGATTTTGACAGCAAATTTAAATCAGGTGTAACTTTCTGGAAATTTATTGATACAGAAGATAAGTCTGGAACAGGTCACCACATTGGCCGTATGATTAAAGAAGAATCATTCACCCTGGAATTACCTCCTTACACACTTGATTTCTTCGATGCGGGTAAATTTGACTCCTATGGTTATGTAGTCGGACT
>Ga0164313_10001454_pt1 | contig 20918 bp, 18 predicted proteins | sample GuaBasSedimGuay4_FD_113735 | JGI IMG/M metagenome (GOLD analysis project Ga0164313, IMG submission 113735) | Subseafloor sediment microbial communities from Guaymas Basin, Gulf of California, Mexico - Guay4, Core 4569-4, 0-3 cm | ecosystem: Environmental > Aquatic > Marine > Hydrothermal vents... | reverse complement strand
GCTGTCGTACTCCAGTGAAGCCTGTTCGTCATCGAGAATTGAATCCAGACCGGGGGGATTATTGCAAAGGATGCTCTCGTATACACTGTAAAGCCCGCCATTGGCCACACATGCGGCAATCCTGTTTTCCCGGGTGACTGCACGGGGAGCGAAGTAACCGCCCATGCTGTAACCGATAAGGACGATCCGCTCCGTGTCTACGAAGGGAAGCTCGAGGGCGTAGTCGATAACAGGGCTGACTACTGATTCCCAGTCCGGTCGGGATGGGATGTGCTGCAGCCGTATGACCTCGCCCTGCCCGGGTCCCTCGAACAGGAGGCAGTTATAGCCCCTCTCGACAGCGGATAATCCGATGCTGAAATAGAGTTCCTCTTTGGTCCCGTCGAAGCCGCTGTGCGCCACAATGAGCGGCCTTGGCTCTCCGGAATCGTCTACGAGGCAGAGATAGGCTGGAAGACTGCCACCTTCGAAGGGGATCTCAACAGGGAGTATGGGGCGATCAGAGAGAGCCGCTGCAGAAAGGAAAGTATCCCTGCTCCGCCTCCAGGTCTCAACGATTCTCTGATCATCAGGGTCGGTGTGAAGGAAGAATTCAGCTGTCCTGTAGTACGCTGAGGCTCTGAAGTAGCATTCCTTCGCACTGACAGTATGATCCTGAGCAAGGAAGCTGTCCGCTTTCGCTTCAACCCTCTCTGCAGTTGCATTCCACTCAAGGTACCAGCTCTCCGTGTCTCCATCCACGATCCTGCTGCAGGTACTCAGACATTCACCGATGTCAGCGCCGCCATTCACTGCATATCCGATGGTTCTGAGGGCCTGGAAAGAGAACTGTCCGGTCTCGAATATCAGCCCGGTAGTATGAATAGTGCAGGGGAAGAGAAACATGCAGACAAGGGCAGAAAGGAAAAACGATAGATGTTTCAATTCGTAAACCTGTCCTCCAGACACACGTATTCAGGGATGTGTGAACTTACTTGGTTGCAAGCATATCCGGATTTACAACTGTGGCTCTTTCGCAGTATACGCATCTGTATGTTACTGTATCTCTATTCTCGAGCAGGAAGTGCTTACCGGCTCCCAGTTGGTTGGTTGCGCAGTTTGGATTGGGGCAGGAGAGTATGTCCTTTACTTCCGATGGCAATGTGATCTGTCGCTTTTCTACCACTTCGCCCTTCTTGATGATATTGATGGTTGCGTCGGGGGCGATAAGGGCGATTTTATCCGTCTCTTCGTAAGAGAGTTCCCGGTTTTCGATCTTAAGAATATCTTTGCCGCGAGGATGCTTCTCGGAATTGAAGCCGATCCCGATCGTCATTATTCCCTCATTCTCAAGACCGAGTATCCGGATAACTTTAAGGGCAAGCGGAGTGGGGATATGATCGATAACAGTACCGTTTTCTATGGAATAAACCTTGTACGCTCTCGTCATCAGTTCAACCCTCCAGTCACCAGGCCGAGTAATGCCTGTCTTGTAGGGATACCATTATGTGCCTGTGTGAAGTATATCGCGTTAGGCATTGAATCAACCTCTTCTGCGATCTCATCCACCCTCGGCAGGGGATGCATCACGCGAACATCCTTTCCCAGCATGTTTATTGTATCCTGCGTGATCCTGTATACACCCGCGACTTTCTCATATTCCTGCGGGTCACCGAAACGTTCCTTCTGAATTCTTGTAACGTACAGTATGTCAAGATCACAGTCTCCGGCTTCTTCAAGGTCTGAAATAGTCCTGTATCTGATATTCGCGTCATCCAGCTCTTTGAGTATATGCCGGGGCATCTTCAGCGAAGGTGGAGATATGAATATCAGTTCGTTATTAAACATTGCGAGAGCATCGGTAAGGGAGTGAACGGTTCTTCCATATTTAAGATCTCCCATCATGCCGATTTTCAGGTTATCAAGGCGCCCTAAACTTTCTTTAATGGTGAACAGATCAAGAAAAGTCTGGGTGGGATGCTGGTTTGCTCCGTCACCTGCATTGATAACAGGTGTACCTGAGAGCTCCGAAGCCATACGAGCCGCTCCCTCCACCGGATGGCGAATCACCATTACATCGCAGTAACCGGAAACTGTTCTTATCGAATCGGCGAATGATTCACCCTTGCTCTGTGAGGAAGCCTTGGGATTTGCAATACCGAAAACAGAACCTCCGCTTTTGAAAACAGCGGACTCAAAAGAAAGACGGGTTCTTGTAGAAGGTTCGAAAAAAAGTGTCGCAACAGTTTTTCCATTGAGAAAGCCGGATAACTCGCCGCGTTTAACCAGGTCTGCTGTTTCAACTACCTTTGTCAGATCATCCTGTGACATGTCTCTGATGGATACTATGCTTCTGCCCCTGAACGATACCACTCATACACCTTCTTCCCGATTACTGAATTTGCCACTTTAAGGCTGTTTCAATATTCGCACACGTGTATATATACATCAAATATTCCATTGTTGAAAAGGAGATACAATGTCAGGCCTTACCGATAGATTCCTCAGGTACGCCCGAATAAATACAGCTTCCGATTCATCCTCTTCGACATCGCCTTCCACAACCAGGCAGATCGAATTCCTCCGCTTACTTGAGGTTGAACTGAGCGAACTTGGAATGGAAGATATTGAACTCGATGAGAAAGGTACCCTTTACGCTTCCCTTCCCGGGGAAGGGAGCGGCGATACCGTGATAGGTCTTCTTGCGCATGTGGACACCTCACCGGATGCACCCGGTGAGAACGTTAATCCCATCCTGCATCACAACTGGGATGGCAGGCCGATTGAGCTCTGCGAGGGTGTTGTCATCAAGCCGTCCGAGACTGCTGATATGCTGAGATATACCGGTGGTACGATTATTACATCTGACGGTACAACCCTTCTGGGTGCAGATGATAAAGCCGGAGTTGCCATCATTATGGAAATTCTTGAAACTCTGATAAGGAACAGTGATTCAGCCGTACCGCCTCTTCGGATCGCCTTTACAACAGATGAAGAGGTGGGGAGGGGAATGGACAATTTCGACCCGGAGAGATTCGGTGCTGATTTTGCCTATACAGTCGACGGGGGCTCCGTCGGGAAAATAGACACTCAGACATTCAATGCCTGGTCGGCAGACTGGAAAGTCAAGGGTAGAGAAGTTCATCCGGGAAGTGCGGAAGGAATAATGGTTAATGCTTTGCGCGTACTGACCGATATCGTTTCGTCTCTGCCCCCTGAGGAAATGCCCGAGAACAGTTCAGGAAGTGAGGGATACTACTACCCTCTTTCCATATCATCGGTTACCTCAGAAGGAAATCTGAAAATGATACTGCGGGATTTCACATCTGAAGGAATGACATCGAGGATTGAAACGATGAGGAGCCTTGAGAAATGGATCAAAGTTAAGTATCCCGGAGCGGAAATATCTCTTGAAATGTCCGAACAGTACATGAATCCAGGTGAGATACTCAAGCAGGATAGAAGGCCTGTGGAATTCGCTTTGAAGGCAACCGGGCAGATGGGGCTTCAACCTGAGGAAAGCTCTATCCGGGGCGGCACAGATGGCTCCAGACTCTCTTTTATGGGAGTACCAACTGTAAATCTGCCGACAGGCGGAGAGCTTTTCCATTCCCGGAACGAGTGGATAGCTGAACAGGGGCTTGAGCTGTCATACGGGATAGTCCTTGAAACGCTCAGGATATGGGGTAAACAGCGATGATGTCCGGCAGCTTGCAAGTTCTGCCTGTAAAATGCCTGATATCCTTATATATATATTGAACTTATGGGTTCTATAGCAGAGGATGTCTCCGTCATCGATCTGGCATCTATGCGGGGGTTGTTGGCGCTACTGGTTCCTATTCGCTATTTTGTATTATGTATTGGAAACCTTTTGGTATCTGAGGAGGGTTCTATTGAGGCAGATTGCGTTCCTGACTGTGGTTCTGTTGATGTCTACTGCGGGTGTTTTCGCTCAACTTGATGAGGAAATATATTTGCTTCCGGATTCTCCTGAGAATACGGAACCTGATTCACTTCCCGCGGAAGAGATCGAAATTCCGATCGAGGATGAAACTCCCCTCATCCCCAATGATCCAACAGCTGTTCTGGAGGTTTTCTTTCAAGCTCTCAGGACCGGTGATACATTAATGATCTCCGAGCTTATTTCCAGCGATGGGCTTGATGATATCGATATCATGCTTGAAATCCTGCAGGAGAATCTTGATGATGCCACACTATCCAGGTTATCCACTGCAGGATATACGGCAACTGCTGATGAAATAGATGACTGGTCACCGATGGATTATCTAACCAGCACCATAGTGCTTCCCGTAATGAAAGCCCGTTACTCCATTTATGAAATGCAGATCGGTGATTTTTCGGATCGGGGAAATGAACTTGCCATTCCGCTTGTATTCAGCACAGCCACAGGGCTGGAGCTCCCTTACGAAGCTATCCTCAGGAAAGAAGATAACCAGTGGAAAGTTACGAGTTTCATGGGGCTGAACAGCTTCCCCTGATTCAACTCAATACTTATCCGGTTTACCTGATGCAATCATTCATACAGCAATGAATCTGCAGGGGAATCATGAAAACTGTTAATGTTCTTATACTTGATTATTCAGTTGATCGTTCTGAGGCACCTCTGTTCAGGAGATACTTCCCTGATAACTGCACCTCAACGGCGGCGTATATCTATTCCGGTGACGGATTCCCCGATCCGCTTGAATACTCTCACGTTATGCATACAGGATCCAGCTTATCGATATGTGAAGAAGCTTTCTTCCTTGAAGAAGCGGAAGAGATCGTAAGGAAATGTGTATCAGGGAACATTCCGCAGATGGGTGTCTGCTACGGTCATCAGCTCATCTGCAGGTCTCTGCTCGGTCCATCAGCCATCGGCAGGTGCGCAAATGGTTTTGAGGTCGGCTGGATCGATGTGGAGATGATCGGCAGCGGGCTTGAAATACCGGGTGCAGCTCCGGTTTCCAGGGTTCTGCAGTCGCATTTTGACAGGGTTACTGAAATTCCTGATACTTCTGAAGTAATCGCTACGAACGCTCATACGGATATTCAGGGGTTTATTGATTTGAAGAAGAGCCTTTTCAGCCTGCAGTTCCACCCGGAATTCACCCGTGCTGACGGCAACGACCTTTTCCTTAAGGAAGCCCGGCTCCTGGAGGATAACGGCATAGATGTGCAGTCCATACTTGATGACGGCCCATCAATTGAGACCGGAAAAGTATTTTTTGAGTATTTTTTCAACACATTCACGGGGCCTTCGAAGCACTTCAGGCTTCCAAACTGAAAGAAATGAAAGGTTAGTCAGATGAGGATATTAGAGAATATAGAACCTAAAGAAGTCTGGTACTGGTTTGAGGAGATATCCAGGATTCCCAGGCCATCGGGGGAAGAGGAGAAAATAGCTGACTTTCTGGTTGAGTTCGCAAGGAAGAGAAATCTGGAATACAGCAGGGATGACGTCAATAATGTTCTTATCCGTGCCGCAGGTTCCGGCAGGGCTGCCGATAATCCCGGGCTCGTTCTTCAGGCTCATGTCGACATAGTTCCGGAAAAGACAGATGAAAGCACCCATGATCATTCAGTGGATCCCATTATCCCGGTCATCCGGGGTGACTGGGTTATTTCACCCGATACAACTCTTGGTGCGGACAATGGAATCGGCGTCGCGCTTATGCTTGCAGTGCTTGATTCCCAATGTGCTCACCCACCCCTGGAGTGCCTTTTCACAACGGATGAGGAAAGGGGACTTACGGGAGCCGATAACCTCAAGCCCGAGTGGATAAATTTCAGACGTCTCATTAATCTTGATTCGGAGGACGAGGGAGTTTTCACGATCGGGGGTGCGGGCGGGATGGATATTCACCTGAGCATGCCGGTTGTGCGTTCCGGGCCGGTTGACTGTTACAGTCTGGAGATCTCGGGGCTCAAAGGCGGTCATTCGGGGATGGAGATAGACAAGAACCGCGGGAACGCGATCCGTATTCTCGGTAGAATTCTCAGAAAACTATGTATGGATTACAACTGCCGCATTGCAGGAGTTTCAGGGGGCACAAAAAGAAACGCCATCCCCCGCAATGCTTCCGCTTTGATTCATTTTCCAGATGATGACTCCGATCCGGCAAAGGAATACCTGAACCGGGTATCGGAGGAGATCGCACTCGAATACAGTGGAATAGAAGATGGAATCTTAATTCGTATGGAAAACGAGAGTGCAGGAATCGGAGCTCTGGATTACGAATCCGGCCTGAGGATCGCCGACCTGCTTCTTGCGCTTCCCCATGGGGTAGAGAAGAACAGCGGCGTAATTAAAGGACTGGTAGAGACTTCCGTAAACATGGCCATCGTCTCCATGAGTGACGAAGAATTCAATGTGGAACTTACCGTGAGGAGCCCGCTCGCAAGCGCTAAGAAGGCTCTTGGCGAGCGAATTGCTGCGGTCGCCGGACTGTCAGGATGTTCGTTCAGTACAGGAGGCTCGTACCCGGGATGGATACCTGATTCCAATTCCATATTACTCAAAAAACTTATCGGGATCTACACTGAAATATCCGGACGCAAGCCTGAAGTCGAATCCGTCCATGCCGGGCTTGAATGCGGCATTATAGGTGAGCGGATCGGTAATATGGACATGATATCAATGGGTCCTGATATAAGGGATGTTCATGTACCGGGAGAGCGAGCGAGCATTTCTTCACTTCAGCGTTTCTGGAAGTTCTTCCTATTCGCACTTGAAACTCTGGATTAAGGGGCCCTGAAAAAATGGAATTCAAGCAAAGGCTCAGTGAGGTGTTCGGGCAGGTATCAGACGAGATGCTCAGGGTCCGGGATACGCAGAAAGACTGGATATCCCTGACCGAATCCCAGATCGCACTTCTTGAGGATAACGGTAACTCGTCCGAAAACTGGTCTGGAGTAAGAGTATTCCAAAGCGCCTCACTCGATTCCGTTCGTAATTGTGTTTTCAGAGGTGATGTCCGGATTGCGATGACTCCAGCTGAGATTGAAGGTAAACAGCTTGCCCCCGTTCTCACCAACTGCTGCCTTCAGAACGTGACAGTTCTTCCCGGATGCAGGATCGAATCTACATATCTGCTTTCCAATCTTCGCATTGGAGAGGGAACGGTCATAGAGAACTGCGGCAGGCTCATTTACGAACAGGGTTCCTTATGCGGCTGCGGAACAGAACTTGAACTCGGAGTTGAGACGGGCGAGAGAAATGTTCCGTCCTCACCCTGCCTTGATACAGACCTTGCAGCGTTACTATCCGGAGGTCCTCGAAGAGGTGATAATCTTGCTCTGTACCATACATTTCTCGATGGATTTCTGTCAAAGCTCAGATCGACAAAAAGCGGCATCATCGGGAAAGCCAGCAGAATTTAGGATACGCCTGTCCTGAAGAACTGTTTTATCGGTTCCGGTGTAGAAATCCTGAACGCCTGTGCTCTTCGGAACAGTACCGTTCTGGGTGGTGAGCCCAATCCAACTTCAGTACTGGACGGAGCCCTTGTAAGGGATTCAATACTGAAATGGGGCTCCAGAGTTGATTCTGGTGCCATAGTTGAGAAGTCCATAGTCGGGGAAGCTTCCGTGGTCGAGAAGCACGGCAAGCTTACATCATCCTTTCTCGGGCCGAATTCGGTACTGGCGGAAGGCGAGATCACAGCATCACTCGCAGGTCCATTTACATCCTCACATCATCAGTCTCTTCTTATTGCCGCCAGGTGGCCCGGGGGAAGGGGAAACATAGGTTACGGAGCCAATATCGGAAGCAACCATACATCAAGGCTTCCCGATCAGGAGATAAGACCCGGAGAGGGAATGTTCTTCGGTCTGGCATGTTCTGTGAAATTCCCGGCTGATTATTCGCAGGCTCCCTACAGCATAATAGCAACAGGTGTAACCGCATTACCCGGGAGAGTTGAATTCCCTTTTTCGCTCATCTGTGAGCCCTTCAGCTCGGTTGATGGCATACCCCCCGCGTTCAATCAGATAATTCCGGGATGGGTACTGTCCGATAATCTCTTTGCAGTGAAGAGAAATGAGGAGAAGTACAGCTCCAGAAACCGTGCCATCCACTGGAAATCCGATGCTAAGATCATCCGGGAGGAGACTGTGAGAATGATGATGAGTTCACTGCAGAAGCTCAATGTGCGGTCGGTGAAGGAGATATACACCGAATCGGATATCTGCGGCCTTGGCAAGAATTATCTTACCGAAGCGCACAGGCTCCGGGCTATCGAGACTTACAGGTTCCATATAAGGTACTTCGCTCTTGAATGCCTCTCGAACAGTCCCGATAAGCTATCAGTTTTCCAGAGGGATTATCTGGAAAGGGAATTTCCGGGCGTATCCGGTAAAGAGCTCCATAGAATAGTCTCCGATATGCGGGATGTAATCGCTGAAAGTATCCGCATCAGCAGGGAGAAGGACTATACCAGAGGCTGCAGGATAATCACTGACTACGGCGATGTAAGATAACCTGGGGGCCGGACCTAACATCTAAACATTTTGTTTAAATGTTAGGCCGATCCCATCATTAAACAGACAAAATGTTTAGATGTTAGGTCCGGCCCCAAAGAGTAAGTTCGGGTCGATAACCCTTCTGATTGCTTCCATCCCTTTGATCTCATCCTCCGAGTACATCAGCTTGAGATAATCGAGCTTCAGCTTTCCAAGCCCGTGCTCGGCGGATACCGTGCCGCCCATTTCCACTGCCGCTTTCGCTATTTCCCTCATTGCTTCGCCTGCCAGAATCATCTGCCGGGGGTTCTCCGGCATCGCATTTGCATGAATGTGTCCCTGTCCGGCGTGGCCGAAGATAACGAAAGGCAGGCCTCTCTCCTCGAGAATACCCGTTACCCGCGCGAAGTAATCTTCAAACCGTGATAATTCGACAGCGCCATCCGAACCGAATTTATGTATTGAGGGGCACTTCCTCCTTGATTCTGCGATGCAGTGATTGACAGCTTCCGGCAGTGCATGTCTGAAATCCTTGATCCTTTTTCTTTCGGAAGGCTCAAAGCCGCCCCAGGCGGTCTCGGGGTTTGAATTGGATGAGGCAAGCATATCATCCAGAGTTACAAGGGTTTCCTCCAGATGTTCATCGCTGTCTGCCTCAGCTCTTAAAAGAAGGCAGAAGAGAGCACCCTCCGGAGGAAGCGGGAGTTCACCGGGATGTGACCTCAGAAAATCCATGCATCTGTCATCCATCATTTCCAGAGCTCTTATACGGAGAGGTTCCGGAGCATGCAGCAGTGAATCATAGAGTTCCCAGAAGGATTTCTGATTATCGGGGAATACCGCAAGATCGATAACGTATTCCGGCACAGGCGCGAGCTTCAGTTCAGCTTCCACAATGAAACCAAGTGTTCCCTCAGAGCCGATGAAGAGATCTATAAGGTCCATGTCTGGCTGCACATAGTATCCTGCAGCGTTCTTGGGCGGCTGTTCACTCCGCAGAGGGGGGAGGTGAATCGTTCCCAGAAGGGGATGGGTGCATTTGCGGTTCTCGAACAGATCTGTGCCCCTTTTTATGTCCAGCAGCTTACCGCCCGGGAGAATGATCTTGAGCCCTTCCACCCAGTTTCTTGTAGCCCCGTAAAGAAAACTGTCCGCTCCGGAGGCATTGGTGGCTATCGTGCCTCCTACTGAAGCCGTTTCTTCAGTGGTGTCCGGGGGGTAGAAAAGACCATCCGTGTTTGCGGAGATGAAGGCATTGAGTTCTTCTATGATTACACCTGCGCCGGCCGCTATGTTGCCGTTGTCCAGGAGCCTTATATCCTTCAGCGCTGATGCCGATATAACGGAACCTCCCTCCGGGAGAGCTCCCCCCGCTATACCTGTCAACCCGCCCGACACAGTAAGTTTCACTCCTGTCCTTGAGCATTTCTCGATATAATCTCTGGCTTCATCTGTGTCTTGGGGCCAGACTGCTGCTTCGCACCATGCACCTGACAGATTCGACTCGTCCTGGAGAAGGTCAGCACACATTTCTGCTACGTTTTTTCTTCCTGTTACTGATCTCATGAAAACCCTTCCCTGGCCATATTATCGTTCGGGGTTACTACTCCCGGAACAGATTGTATAATTCGTACTATACTGAATCGATCACGAGCAGGAATAATCTTGAAGAAAGGCTCTGCAAATGGGAGACACTTTTGCGATTAAAATCCTAAGCCGGGCTGCCGGCAAGAAGGTCAGAGAAGGTGAGATAGTATTTGTTGAACCGGATTACATTCTAACCCATGATAACAGTTCGGCGATTGTAGGCAAGTTCGAGTCTACCGTTCCGGGGGGCAGGGTCAGATACCCCGAAAGGGTTGCCATTGTACTGGATCACGTTATTCCGGCCGCTTCCAGCAAGCACGCTGCCGGTCACAGGAAAGTAAGGGAATTCGTACGTGAACAGGGTATAGCGAATTTCTACGATATCGGAGTGGGTGTCTGCCACCAGGTTATGCCTGAGGTGGGGCTTGTGAAGCCCGGATCAATTGTCGTCGGCAGTGACAGTCATACCTGTACTTATGGCGCATTCAACTGCTTTGCCACGGGTATAGATAGAACCGAGGCAGCTGGTATCTGGATTACCGGTCGAACATGGTTTAAAGTACCCCGGACAATAAACATTGAACTAACCGGCGGTTTGGGCGCAGGGGTTTCTGCGAAGGACCTTATCCTGACGATAATTGGAGATGTGGGTGCCGGCGGAGCAAACTATATGGCTGTTGAGTTCAACGGGCCTGCAGTAGGCGGACTCAGAATATGTGACAGGATGACTATTGCCAATATGGGAATCGAAATGGGAGCGAAAATCGCTGCGTTTCCATCCAATATAGTGACAAGTAAATACTTTGAAGCTCTGGATATACCGATTACAGGCGCTATCTGGAGTGATTTTGATGCGGAATATGCAAGGACACTGGAGTACGACCTTGAGAACATCGTCCCTGTTATTGCATGTCCCCATCAGGTGGACAACGTTGTTCCGGTCGAGGAAATGGTCGGTATGAAGATCGACCAGATATTCCTTGGAACATGCACCAATGGCAGAGTTGAAGATCTCAAGGCTGCCGCCGATATCCTGAAGGGAGAGAAAATTCACTCCTCCGTAAGGATGCTGGTTGCCCCTGCCTCCAGAATTGAATATCTCAAGGCGATGAAGATGGGTATCGTTCAGGATCTGGTAACCGCCGGGGCGGTTGTTCTGCCGCCAGGCTGCGGTCCATGCCTCGGAGCGCACCAGGGCGCCCTTGCGCCCGGTGAGAAGTGTCTTTCTACAGCAAACAGGAATTTCAAGGGAAGAATGGGTGAAAAAGAAGCTGAGATATACCTGTCCAGCCCAGAGACGGCAGCCGTATCGGCCCTGACGGGTACGATACGTGATCCCCGGGAGGTACTCAAATGACAGTATTCCACTACCCTCAGAAGGACATCAACACCGATCTGCTGTTTCCAGGGAAGTACACTTACACCTGCTCCACAGGTCCTGAGATCAAGGAACATCTTCTGGAGGATCTCGATCCGTCTTTTGCAGAAGCCGTTCAAGCCGGAGATATAATAATCGCAGGGGAGAACTTCGGGTGCGGGTCCAGCAGGGAGCATCCTTCACTGGGTCTTAAGCATATAGGTCTGAAAGCTGTGATCGCTTCATCATTTGCGAGGATATTCTACAGAAGTGCAATAAACCAGGGACTTCTTCTGGTCCAGAGCCCTGAAGCTGTGGAGCACTATACCGAAGGTGATGATGTCACTGTTGATCCTGCCGCTGGAGAAGTTCGTGTAGGGGACAGGGTATTCAATTTCCCTTCGCTGCCGGATGAGATGCTGGAAATTCTCAGGGATGGAGGGCTGCTCAACCATATAAAGAAGCAGTATACACGGGGAGATGGAGCATGAAAATCCTCTCTACTATTGTGCTGATGTTCTGCCTCTCACAAGCTTTCGGTTTCGATGGCATCTCGATCAGTGCGGGTCCTATGATCTCGAATCTTGCTCCGATGGATTCCGTTTACGAAAACAGGTTTCTCACACCTGGAACATCGGTAGGTCTGGCCGTAGATATCGACGCGCCGGGAATATTGGACTTCAGAGTATCAGGCGAGTATTTCTGGAAGAATTCTTCTCCGATAGGATGGGATGGTGAATTGAGTGCATTTCTCATTTCGATCATGCCTCTGGTGAAGTACGAAGTATTCAACAGACTCTCCGTGTTCGCAGGAGCTGGAGGAGTGTTTATAACCGGAAAGTACAGCGGAACGGATGATTTCGGGGAATTCGTGGAAGCTGAAGGAAATTCGGCAGGTTTCACATTTTCCGTCGGAGCTGAGGTGGTTCTTGCCGGTCCACTTTCAGGCAGGCTTGAGTACAGAAGGTCTTACGCAGGTTTCAAAACTGATAATGCCATAATAGATGGGCAGGAATCATCGATCTACCCTGCTGCGGAAGCTGATCTGGGGAGTTCTCAGTTCTGCGTCACATTTCCCCTGAGCCTTTTCGGGGGCCCGGGATCAATATTCTGACATTATTGACGAACTGTGAATTATTCAATAATATCCATTCCTCCGGAGCCGGCGTAGCTCAGCTGGCAGAGCAGCGCATTCGTAATGCGCAGGTCAACGGTTCGATTCCGTTCGCCGGCTCCAGATCTACCAGGGAAGGTTTATGAAACCAATTATCAGCGGATCAGGAATCAGGGGTATATTCGGCGCTTCCCTTAATATTACTGATGTAGTGAATTTTGCATCCGCATTTGGAGTTCTTGTCGGCAGCGGACCTGTCGTCGTCGGCAGAGATACCAGAAGAAGCGGACCAGCCGTCGAGGCTGCCGTGACCGCAGGGCTTATGTCTGTGGGTTGTGACCCGGTTCTTCTGGGTATCGTACCAACTCCTACTGTACAGCTTGAAGCCATGGGTGAGGGAGTTCGGGGTGGAATAGCTATTACTTCAAGCCACAATCCCGGGGAATGGAACGCACTGAAACTCATCGGAGCTGATGGTATCTTCCTCAGATCCCCAGACAGAAAGCGTTTAATTACACTGCTTGGCAGTGACATGAAGCAGGCGGATTACAGAACAGTCGGGATACCGGGAGAATTGAAAGGTTCTGTGGAAAGACATATCGAAGGTCTCCTTTCGATACCGTGGCTTCGACGCGAGGGAAGACCATTGAAGGCAGTACTTGATTTAACCGGTGGAGCGGCAGCAGCTTTTGCCCCAATGCTGATGGAAAGACTCGGAGTTGATTACACTGTCATCAATGCAGAAATGACATCTGCCGGAGATTTTCCCCGCGTTGCCGAACCAACCGTTGAAAGTCTTTCTGAGCTGTCCGGTGCGGTTATTAACGAGAGAGCAGACGTAGGTTTCGCCTTTGACCCCGATGGAGACAGACTTGCAATGGTCGATGAGAATGGAAGAATAATCGGGGAGGATTACACTGTAGCACTGGCTATTGATTTTATACTATCAGTCAGGCCCGGACCTGCTGTTGTTAATCTTTCGACCTCCAGGCTGGCTGAGGATGCTGCAGCGAAACATGGCTGCCGGCTCTTCAGGAGTCCGGTGGGCGAGGTGAACGTAGTTGAAGAGATGGAAAAGGTCGGGGCGTTCACCGGTGGTGAGGGTAACGGCGGTGTGATCGACAGAGATTTCCACGCCGGGCGGGACAGCGGTGTCGCGATGGCCTGCGCGATCTCATTACTCAGGGAGAATCCCGACTCCAGTATTGGAGAGTGGGCGGACAGTTATCCATCTTACACCATGTTCAAAAAGAAGTTTCCGCTGGATACCGGGTTCGATGCGCTTCGAGCTGAATTACTTGCGCAGTACGGTCCGGCAGACGACACAAGAGACGGTCTATGGTATCGCAGAGAGGGTGGATGGATGCATATCAGGCCATCGGGTACCGAACCGGTGGTCAGGTTCATTGCGGAGAACCGGGATAATAGTTACATTGAAAAAGATTTTGGTATCTTCCGCGAAGCGATGGAGAGTATATGTGTGGAATAGTCGGATATGTTGGACACAAACCAGCAAGGGACATACTCCTGACGGGGCTGAAGCGCCTTGAATACAGAGGCTACGATTCAGCAGGCTACGCGCTTCAGAACAAAGGCAGTCTGTTCATTAAGAAGTGCGAAGGGCGGGTCAGTGACCTCGAGAATATTGATCCGGGAGATGCTGGATCATCAACCGTCGGGATAGCTCATACACGATGGGCTACACATGGAGAGCCTTCCATTGCTAACGCTCATCCTCATTTCGATATGGCGGGAAGGATAGCCGTTGTTCATAACGGTATAATTGAGAATTTCATGACATTGAGGAAGGAGCTCATCAGTTCGGGGGTAATATTCGAATCGGAAACCGATTCCGAAGTGCTGCCTATGCTGATAAGCCAGGAAGTCGCAAAAGGCAAGAAACTCTTCACCGCTGTGAAAGACGCGCTTGTCAAGGTCCATGGCGCTTATGGCATAGCTGTTCTCTCCGCTGATGAGCCGAATACACTGGTAGCAGCCCGTTACGGCAGCCCCCTTGTAGCCGGCATAGGCGACAGGGAGTATTTCGTAGCCAGTGACATTGCAGCAATCGTATCTCACACCAGGGACGTTATCTACCTCGAAGAGGGTGAAGTTATAGAAGTGAACCTCGAAGGGATTCAGTCGGATAACGGTCATCCAGCCCTGATACGTGAACGGATCGAATATGTAGACTGGGACATCACTGATATAGAAAAAGACGGCTACCCGCATTTCATGCTGAAGGAGATCTACAGCCAGCCGGAATCACTCACTAATGCTTTTCGGGGCAGGCTGGACCTGGTTCAGGGCACAGCCCACCTCGGAGGCCTGCAGATGTCAGAAGAGGACATGAGATCCATAAGCAGGATAGTGATAACCGCCTGCGGTACCTCCTGGCACGCGGCCTCAATAGGCAAGTACCTTATAGAGGCTTATGCAGGGATTCCCGTTCAGGTGGAATACGCTTCCGAGTTCAGGTATAGAGACCCTGTTCTCACTCCGGATACCGTGATAATAGTGATCAGCCAGAGTGGAGAGACAGCTGATACGCTGGCTGCCCTGAAACTGGCTAAAGAGAAGAAATGCCGCACACTTGGTATAGTGAATGTAATTGGTTCAACCATCGCCCGTGAAACGGACGCCGGAGTTTATATCCATGCAGGTCCCGAGATCGGAGTCGCCTCGACAAAGGCTTTCACTTCACAGGTAATGGCACTTATCCTGATATCATTTGCCTTTGGAAGGGCCAGACACGTTCTCAACCGCAAACAGGGGCTTGAACTGGTCCGCGAGATTATGGCAATACCTGATAAGGTAAGCAGAATTCTGGAGAATTCCAGCAGCATAGCTGAGATAGCAAAGGAATTTACTTACGCCAGGAATTTTCTCTACCTCGGCAGGGGAGTGAATTACCCTGTGGCACTCGAAGGTGCACTGAAACTCAAGGAAATATCCTACATTCATGCGGAAGGCTACCCGGCGGCTGAAATGAAGCACGGACCCATTGCTCTGATAGATGAGATGATGCCCATCGCTGTAATTGCCGTTAAGGGCAAAGCTTATGATAAGATAATCTCCAACATACAGGTTGTAAGAGCCAGACACGGAAGGGTCCTTGCCATAGCTACTGAAGGAGATACCAATATCGAATCCGTTTCAGACTGGATTATAAGGGTACCCGAAGCACCGGATATGCTTGTTCCTCTGCTGACCGTTATTCCGCTTCAGCTCCTGTCCTATCATATCGCCGTAGCAAGAGGATGTGACGTCGACAAACCCAGAAATCTTGCAAAAAGCGTAACGGTAGAGTAGATCTGACTGCTAAGATGGGATCCTGGCGCGAACTCTTTCCGATCCGGGCTGAGCCTGCACGAAGATATCTTCACAGATCATGGATCTTCATCAGATTTTTCGGAAGAAGACTTTACAGCAAATGGAACGATGACAGCGTATTCTTCTCGTCTGCGGCCATATCCTTTAATGTACTTATAACCATCCTTCCTCTTTGTCTCATGATAATCATGTTCAGCGGTCTTGCATTCCAGGAGGATGTGGGGCTGCAGCAGGGCCTCACGAACTGGCTCGATACAGTGAACCCTCTTATTCCAGAGTCCATGAGGAGCGATATCGAAAGCGCTATTTTCAGAGGCAATGCAGGAATACCGGGAATTGTGGGTTTCCTCTTTCTTCTATGGCTTGTAAGCAGGCTGTTCGGAACCATTCGGACAGCGTTCGACAGGATATTCGATGTAGAAAGGGGGCGGAATATCGTCCTCGGGAAGCTGTACGATTTCTTCCTTGCTCTACTCGTTGCGCTATGTTTCGTCTCAGCACTGATATTTTCAGCCATGGCCCGGTTGGTAGTTGACAGCCCGGTGGGCGACATAGTTTCCCAATGGCCGATCATCGGACGCCTCACCGGAGGCGGACTGGCTGAAATACTTGGTATATCCTTTACTGCCCTGCTCTTCTTCACCCTTTTCAAAGCCGCTCCAAACCGGAAGGTCAGCATCGGGCAGGCTCTTCTTGCAACGATCATTGCGATAGTTTTCTCCGGTCTCGGCGCACAGACTTACATCTGGGTGATCGGTCATCCGGGGTGGGGAGTAGTATACGGGGCACTGGCAAGGGTTATGGCTACATTCTTCCTGCTCTACTGGGAGTGCGTGATACTCCTTGGCGCTGCTGAGATCAGTCAGATCGTAATACAATGGCGCAAGGTGTCCAGAACGATGAAAAGTATCCGCTGATTCCCTGCCGCCCCCGGATCAGACGTTAAAACGGATCTCGATCAGGTCACCATCTTTGACAATGTAATGTCTGCCTTCGATCCTGAGTTCTCCCTTTTCCTTCAGTACCGTTCTGTCAGGATGTTCGTGATACAGCTCCCATGGCACTACAACTGCTCGTATGAAGCCTCTTTCCAGGTCGGAATGGATGGCACCCGCGGCATCCAGGGCGGTTGAACCTTTTCGAATTGGCCAGGCCCTTGTTTCATCTTTACCGATGGTTAAAAAGACTATCAGGTCAAGGGCGGAATACGAGGATCTGATAAGACGGGAGAGTCCGCTGGATGTATAGCCCATTGATTCAAGAAAGGGAGCCTGTTCACTTTCATCGATCTCGGTCAGCTCAAGCTCGAATCCTGCGTCGACAGCGAGAAGGGTTCCTCCGTGCTCCGAAACTGCAGCGGACAGTTCCTCATCCGGAGTGACAGGATCACCCATTCGATTTGAAACCACTATCAGGGGTTTGAGGGAAAGCAGGGCGTAGGGAGCCAGAATTGCAGCCTCACCTTTATCAAGTTCAAGTATTCGCAGGGGGCTGCCGTTCTCCATGTGCTTCAGAAGATTTCCAAGAAGAAGGGCTTCCCTGGTTTTACCTTTGCTTTCCTTGATAAGGCGGGCAAGCCTTTTCTCACAAAGGCTCATATCACTGAGAATAAGCTCCGATTCGATATCATTGAAATCGTTCACGGTATCGCCCAGGGCGTAATTATCAAGGACTATCGTCAGTACCGCGGCATTTCTGATGAGAGTCAGATTTTTTGCCGAAAAGGAAGGGGTTGGAACATCGAAAAACACAACCGTTGCATGAGTGTTTTTAAGCGGGTTATGGATGCTTTCAAGGAAGTCCAGTCTATGATCGGGCACCTTGACCGTTAAAGGTTTTCCCGAATCAGCATTCGGGGAACCCGCAAGCGCCCGGAACAGAGTGGACCTGCCGCAGCCCGGTTTTCCCGCAAGTGCTATTTTCACTGATATTTCCTTTCTGAAAAATAGAAAAGCAAATATACTAAACTTAATGACTGGACCGCACAACAGACGCATACGTTGGAAATCGTTGATGAAAAACTCTTGCACTTAGAACTTGAAATCAAGCCATTATACACATTTACAATGTAATATAAACAGGCTATGTATTCAAGAGCTTAGCACTTAGTTAGAGAGATATTAGGGAAGTTACTTTGAGAGTATATCGCGCTCCTTTGAGAAGCGCGTGATGGTAATAACGGCATTTTACTTTACCGCATGTGAGGTGTGAAATGGGGAAGATATACTTCCAACCGGGTTTTCTCTCATTACTGTTCCTTCAGTCCATATCTTTTGCACAACTACCTTTCGTCACTCAAACTTCGTGGCACGAAGGCCCAAGCACTTCGCTCAATTATGACTTTGATAATCCCTATTATCTGGAAGAAGAAGAAATCGGCTGGCTTTCTATGGGCCGTCTTTCTCTTGATTATTCGATGATTAACGAGACTATCTATGAAGGGTTTGCCTACGGAAGCAATATCACTGTCGCTGATTTTACCGGAGATGGCTTCCAGGATGTCGTTCTTACCATCAGCAGTCAAATTATACTGCTGGAAAATCCCGGCTCGCAATATGTAACAGACGGTATTTGGGAAGCAACTTCCATTGGCTCGTCTTTTTACCAACCTCTATCTCTTTCCAATGCTGATATAGATAATGATGGAGATATAGATTTGATACTTGGCTGCTTAAGTGCCAGTGGAATTACCTGGTTTGAAAATCCTGGATCCTCATGCAAGTGGTTCTATAATAATATCTCAAACATGCCGGTTAATTCAGTTGATTGTGGAGATATTGATAACGACGGAGATTGTGATGTACTTTTCTGTTCTACTAACACAGATTCTATGGGCTGGATGAACAATCTTGACGGAGCAGGAGAAAACTGGGCAATGGAATCAATATGTTCTACTCTTGACGGCCCTATCTTCACAGCACTTGCAGATATTGATTCTGATGATCAACTGGATGCTGCCGTCTGCTGCAGACTGGAAAATAAAGTCTACTGGTTTAAGAGAAATCTTTCTGACAGCACATGGACTCAGCATACTATCGCATCCATTTCATTCCCCATAAGCGTTTCATCAGGAGACTACAACAATGATGGAAGTACAGATATTCTTGCCTGTGGCCAGGTTGAGAACTCTGTATTCATGTGCACCAACTTAGACGGATCCGGTACCGTATGGACGGTTGAAAACCTCGAATTGAACAGTAACGGAGCAAAATCATGCCTGCTTCTTGATCTGGAAAATGACAATGATCTTGATATTGCTGTTGCTAACTTCATGGATGATACAATTATCATTCTTTCTAATCTTGACGGCACGGGGCAAAACACCCTGACAACTATTTATCATAATGACGCACCTCGCTCTCTGTGTCAGATAGATTCTGATTCAGATGGAATCATGGAAATTGCTTTACTCTGCAATAATAGTATCCAGATTCAATCAGTTTCACCCTCCGAATACTCAACCGCAGGCTGCCTGACTTCTTCAATAGGAAATTTAGTGGGGTACACCGATAGCGAATGGGGTGATATGACCTGGGAATCAACAGAACCCGCAGGAACGTCAATTTGCTTTCAGTTAAGAAACTCGGATAACCCTGATACCATGGGAGAATGGTCAGACACTATCAGCACTAATGGAACCTATTTAGGCGATATTTTCCCTTCGGATCCAGAATATCACCTTCAGTACAGAGTTTTTCTGAATTCAGAAAACTCAGAAGTATCTCCAATTCTTAATTCCGTCTCTTTTGGCGGGTACATTGGGGATATTTCCCAACAAGCTGAATCAGTCAATCAGAGTTCACTGATTACTGTCCTCTCAAATCCATCTCATGGCGTAGTTTATTTGACGGTTAAACTTCCTGATGAAACGCAGCAATTATCTGTTTATGACATCTCGGGAAGGCTTGTTTACAATGAGACACTTCAATCCCAAAGCAATACTGTAACTAGAATTATAGATGGCTTAGATGCAGGAGTTTATCACGTTACAATTACTGCAGGAGACAGGGCAGAAACATATAAGGTTTGTGTTCTAAACTAAAACTGCTGAATATCTGTTCAGTATTATCGAGAGTATGACAGCAGAAAGCGCATTTTCTATTCAGTGAAAACCCTGACCTTATCTCCGTCAGCACTGTCCACATCGACTGTAAGATCGCTCAGAGCTTCGATGAGTTCATCCCCGTCGAGCTTCGAGAGCTGGGAGAGGTCGAATCCATGGCTGCTCATCTGCTCCGCAGCGTTACCCGGAAGAAGTGCCGACAGCTTGATGCCCGTTTTCAGAAGGCTCATTGGAACCCTTACGTTAACCTTGTCTCCGTTTGCAGAATCAACCATTACCCTGAGGTACCTTGGAGTTCTTTTCCTGACTTCGCCGGATTCAGCATCGATAACCTCCTCTTCTACTGTATCGATATTCTGAAGCTTTGAGAGGAGCGCTGCGGCTTCCTCCACTGTGATCTTACCGTCGGAGAGCATTTCCAGGATCTTTTTGTGAGAATCGTTCTTCATTGTATTATCCCTTCTTCGGGTTATATGAATTTTATCAATATGTTTTCAGCGCCGGTATCTACCTTTACTTCGGTTCCATGAAGGTTCATCAGCAGCATCAGAACCCTCCACGATTCACTGGCAGCGCGCATTGGATAACTGTCAGGGGCGAAGATCAGTCCGATATGCCCCACGAACCACCCCAGAAAAACGAAGGGTGCTCCAAGACACCAGATGAGGAACCAAGGCAGCGGGATGAGGAATCTTTTTATTCTGAGCAGGAGAATGCAGGCGGGCATCAGAGTTCCTCCATTGCTTCGGAGAAGGAGATGTCTCCCCGTTCGAGTTTTTCAAGGATCTGACTTTCCATATTGTCCGTCACCTCCATAGTTGAGTCCAATCTTTTTATCAGATCTGCGATACGAGACCTCGCGGTGGGATAGCTCACATCAAGGAGTTTCTGAATTTTCTTTATCGAACCGAAACTGCGAACGAATGCGATTACAAGCGCCTGGTCTGAAGCGGAGAGCTGGGACAGGATGGATACCGAGAAATTTCCATCCATCCTTATGTCGCAGTGCTGGCATTCACAGG
>Ga0164313_10001453_pt1 | contig 20922 bp, 24 predicted proteins | sample GuaBasSedimGuay4_FD_113735 | JGI IMG/M metagenome (GOLD analysis project Ga0164313, IMG submission 113735) | Subseafloor sediment microbial communities from Guaymas Basin, Gulf of California, Mexico - Guay4, Core 4569-4, 0-3 cm | ecosystem: Environmental > Aquatic > Marine > Hydrothermal vents... | reverse complement strand
TGATATTGATCCTGAAGCCAATGAAAGCACCGTGAACTGGAAAGAATTTGAAGCTCCCTGTGAGGTAAAACATCCATGGAGTCCGGAACGTTTCTTCCGCTGGAGATGCTGGTGGGACTATGGTACCGGACTTTCGGGCGACCTTCTCACTCATGAGTTTGATGCCATAAATCAGATCCTCGGTATGGGAATTCCCACATCAGCTACAGCCTCAGGAGGCGTCTATTTCTATAAAGATAAAGCGAAAGGCCACTATGTAAATGAGATCAGGGAGGTCCCTGATGTTTGGAACACGGTTCTGGAATATCCCGATCAGGACTTCAGCCTTCTTTACAGCGCATCCCTGGCCAGCAATCACAACCGGGGCAAGATGATCATGGGTCATGATGGTTCCATGGAGGTTGGAAATTCACTGACAGTCTATGCAGACCGAGAGAGCACCAGGTATAAGGAACAGATCAAGAGCGGTCTGATCGATCCTGAGCTCCCCATCTACACCTATATTCCCGGACGTAAAAATGTGGACTCCGTAGCAACAGCCACCGAACAGTATTTTGCTGCCAGGGGGCTTTTATATACCTACCGTGGTGGACGCAGGGTGGATACCACCCATCTACATATTGCCGAGTGGTTACAGGCAATCAGAGAAGGAAAGCAACCCAGCTGTAACATCGATCAAGCTTTCGAAGAGGGAGTTGCCGCAGCCATGGCAATTAAAGCTCATAGAGAGAATCGCACCATATTCTGGGATAAGGATAACGAGAAGGTAGTTTAGTACTTATATGATTCCTTTCTCTTTAAGTTCCTGGAATACTTTCCATAGGGCGTATACCTCTTCATAGATCTGGAGATCTGTGCATTTAAAATTGCACACCATCCTCTTTAAGAGAAAAGCCTGAAACTCCTGTAATTGGTCTCCGGTAAGTGCCGTAATCTCCGTAAGTTCTTCTTCACTTATAACTTCATCAAAATGTTCCTGCTTTACCTGATTCTTCTTTAACCAGTAAACTTTTCTGGCTGACTTTGCGTGCTTATTAAAGTTCTGATAAAAATAAGATATGGGTGAAGTGAGTAGAAATCCAGCACTTTTAACAGCTCTCTCATCCATTTCCAGGGGTACATAGTCGGGATCCTGTCGTGGCAGGCCCATGGATTCACCCAGGGTTTGCTGGTTAGGCATTTCAATTACAGCTTCTTTGAAATCCGAATAGGTTGAACCCCATTCAAATATCCGCGCTTCTTGTAGCTCATATCTTCTGCTCGTGAGAACTATATATCTAAGACTGCTGATCAGGTAAACAGGAACCAGGGTATCGTGAAACGCTATGTTCCTTACCAACAATGTATCCATGATATGTACATTAAGGGTGAAAATCCCCAAGCTGTCGGTAACTGCACCCTGATGGGTATTCATATTTACTACATGGGAAGCTGGTACAGGATAAAAGGAGCCATCATATACAATGGCTGATAAATTGAATGAAGTATCGATGGATTGGCCATTTAGCCCAGAATGGAAAATAAGTGTCAGGAAACTGACTATGATAATGCTCCTTAGAATCATAGGATCTAAATTTATCCAAAAAACTCGGGATACAGCATGCATTTAACAATCCTTAACCCTACCAAAACTTAACATGTTCACGAATGAACCAATTCTGAAAACAGGTGTTTACAGGAAAACAGAACTTGACACATGATAAATATTACATTTCTTGACCTGGATACAATAGGAAAGGTAGATAACCTCAAATTACTCTCTAAACTTGGGAACTTCGATTTTTATGATGAAACCAATCCGGAATTGGTTGTGGAGAGATGTCAGGGTAAGGAGGTCGTGATTGTCAATAAGGTAGAGATGACTGAGGAAATAATGAAACAGCTTCCCAACCTCAGACTAATATGTGTGGCTGCCACAGGTATAAATAATGTGGATCTGAATTATGCAAAGAGTAATGGGATCGAAGTAAAAAATGTAGCCGGATATTCCACCGATTCAGTGGCACAGCTCACCTTTACCATGCTTCTCTACCTGATCAACAAACCCTACTATTATGACACCTATGTGAAGAGCGGGGCCTATTCGAGAAGCAAGTCATTTACCCATCACAATGAACCATTCTGGGAATTAAAAGGGAAGCGTTTGGGAATCATAGGTCTGGGAACCATTGGGAGACAGGTTGCCCGTATTGCAGAGTCTTTTGGTATGGAAGTTGTCTTTTACTCCACCACTGGTCGAAACAATCACATCAGTTACAAGAGATTTGAACTGGATGATCTACTTAAAAGTTCGGATGTGGTATCCATACATGCCCCTTTGAATAACCAAACCCACAACCTGATTACCTACGATAAAATAAAACTTATGAGACCCTGTGCCATCATCCTGAACCTGGGCCGAGGCGGAATCATTAAAGAGAAGGACCTTGCCCGCGCTTTAAATGACAACCTCATTGGGGCAGCAGGTATCGACGTAATGGAACAGGAGCCCATCAACGCCGATAATCCCATGCTGAAGCTATTTGATAAGGAAAAGATCCTGATTACTCCCCATATGGCCTGGGCCTCGAAAGAGTCCAGAGAGCTTCTTTTAGAGAAGATCTCCAGAAATATCGAAGTCTACCTTAAAAGCAATTAGGGCCTATTAGCCCATCAGATAGACTGGCCTGCCTTTATAAGCAGTTTTTTGGTGGCTAAGATTCCTTCATCCTGAGTAAGCTTACCACCTTCGTACTCAATTCCGATATAGCCCCTGAATCCGGCATCTTTTACAATCTTCAGAATCCGGTAGAAATCTTTGGCTGTTTCATTCCCTTCTTCGTCAAAATCGTGCGATTTAGCACTCACCCCTTTAGCCAGTGGCATCAGCTCATGCATACCCAAATAAAGGTCATAATTCTCAGTCTTGCTCACCCTGAAGTTTCCAAAATCGGGCAGGACCCCACAATTTACCATACCGGTATTGCGAATTACTGAAGCCAGCCAACTAGCTCTAGAGGAGAATCCACCATGATTCTCCACAATCACATTAATTCCGTAGTCGGCTGCAAACTGGCTTAATTCTCTAAGGCTCCTGGTGGCAGAATATGCAACTTCTTCTTCGGTACCCGCGCCTCCTGCATTGACCCTGATGGAATGGCAACCCAGTATGTGAGCTGCCTCTACCCATTTATAGTGGTTCTCCACCGATTGTTTGCGTTTGGCTTCTTCCATTTCTCCAAGGTTCCCTTCACTATCCACCATGATAAGTACATTTTTCACATCGATGTCTTCGGTACGCTTTAGAAGTTCCTTGATGTAGGATTTTTCGGCTGATCTGAAAAATTGATTGACATACTCCACCGCATGAATGTCAAATTTCTCTTTGGTATAAGCAGGAAAATCCAGGTTGTCCAACACACCTCCAAACAGCGCTTTGTTGAGGGACCATTGGGCCAGTGAGATGGAGAAAAAGAGAGCATCCTCTTCTGCTGATGGGGCAACATTCAATTTAGAATTGATCTCTTTGGCCTGCACTGCTGTTCCGGCTGAAATACCTGCCGCAGCCAGTGCAGCACTCTTCATAAAAGTTCTTCTTGTTTGCATCTTTCGTAGTTTAGTAGTCTTATTATTAATTGTTTAAAGCTCCATTATCTGAATATTCCTGTACCACACCTTGTCTCCATGATCCTGCAGTCCAATATAACCTTCGGTAGCCAGGTTGGCCCAATTTGGGTTCAATCCCGGGAATTTTGATCCGGCCACCAGCTCATCCCACTCTTCGGCACCTGCCTGATACTCCACTACTTTCTCTCCGTTCATCCAATGAATTACATGACCATCTTTGTGAATTACCTCCACCTGGTTCCATTCTCCGGCAGGTTTACAGTTTTGAGGAACAGCCGGAATAAGATCGTAAAGTGATCCCGATTTACGGTTACCGTCCTTACCCAATTTTGCATCGGGATGACGTTCATTATCCAGCACTTGCATCTCAGGTGCGGTTTGATATATGGCATGGTAGTTGGAATCTTCGGAACCCAGGTAGAAGATGCCCGAATTCCCCTTCTCTGCAATCTTCCATTCTAGCTTAAGGTGAAAATTGGCAAAAGTCTTATCAAAGATGATATCACCCCGGTCTCCAGTTTCCGTAGGATTAAAATGAAGCGTTCCATCCTCCACTACCCATCGGGAAGGAACATGATCTTTTTGATATCCACGCCACCCTTTGGTGCTCTCTCCATCGAAAAGCTTTTCGAAACAGGTCTCCTTTTGTGAACAATCCTTTTCGCACTGACCATTTACCGGTGATCCAATTGTTGAAAGCAATAGTCCAATCACCCCTATTACCGGGATTTTCCTAATCATTTTGTTTAAGTTTTAGCTGTTTAATTAATAGGAAAATAGAAAAATCAAAAATGTGAAAACTAATCCGATTAAACAAGTTGAATTGTATTGTATTATTTAGTAAATTTCTATAGATAAAATATTCAGGCAATGAATGGTCTTACTAATAGCTTAAAGCCTGATCATTTTGCAGGGAACCTGATCGGAATGCAGGATCAGTTATATTATTATGCCCTTCAATTAACCGAAGATCGGGAGGATGCAATGGACCTTGTTCAGGAAACAAGTTACAAGGCATTAAAAAATCAATCCCGGTTACATAACGATGAGCATATCAGAGCCTGGCTCTATACCATCCTTAAGAACACTTATATTAATTATTTGAGAAGCAGTCATAACCGTCAGCTCATACATGACACCGACGAGCTGAATCAGTATTCGGCCCAGTCTGGTGACTCCAGAGAAGGAATGCCAGACGAACAACTTATTAAAAAAGAGCTAAGGGAGATTATCAAACTTTTGCCCCATGCCTATGAAAAACCTATTCAGCTATTCCTGGCAGGTTACTCCTACAAAGAAATATCCCAGTACATGAATATCCCTATCGGAACTGTAAAGAGCAGAATCCATCTGGGAAAAAAACATATTCGCAAAGTCTACCTGGCCTGATTGTATGAACCGATTAAAGGAGATCACAGGCTTCTGCTGGCATCCAGTGCTTCTCTTTTCCTTCCCATTTCACATTACATCCCAAGGGATTTGTAACCGAAGTTGAGATGGATTTTCCCGAAGTAAGTTCATGGAGAGCCCGATCCAGGTCATTCACTTTAATGAGATCAGAATTCTTTGGTTGATCTACAGCCCTTCCGGTGTAAACGAGCTTCCTGTCACCATCAAATACATAGAAATGAGGGGTACGCAACGCTCCATAGGCAAGGGCCACCTGCTGGCTTTTGTCATAGAGATAAACCCAGGGGAACCTCTGTTCCTCCATCCGCCTCACCATATGAGGGAAGTCATCCTCCTTATAAGTATTTGCACTGTTTGAATTGATACCTACAAACTTCACTCCAAGCTTTCCAAAACGCTCTGCAGATATTCTGGTTACCTCATCTGAACCTATCACATAGGGACAGTGGTTGCAGGTAAAGAAAATCACAAGGTACTCTTCCGCAAACTCTGTCAGTGAGTAATTCCTGCCATCGGTGGCTGGTAGTTTAAAATCCGGTGCAGTTGCTCCAATATCTAATGTGAATCCCATGGTGTAAGTTTAAAGTATAAAGTGAAAAGTTTAAAGTATAAAGTGAAAAGTAGAAAGTAGAAAGTAGAAAGTGTAAAGTGTATATCTGTATGGTTAATACAACAAAATCCGGAAAATGTTTACACCTGAGGGAAAGAGAAAACAAAAAACATCTTAATATTGTTTTATAATATATGAAGTACTGGATTATAACCACTCTTTTTGCCATTTTGATTTTATCGAAGGGAATTGGTCAGGGTATTGAAGAAATTGATGGGGATGGGATTGCGGCTCTGTTGCAAAAATACAACGATACCACTTATGTAATTAATTTCTGGGCAACCTGGTGTTCTCCTTGCGTGAAAGAGATTGATTTTTTTGAAGAACTTCATACCAGTAGCAGAGACTCAAAAATAAAGGTGATTCTTGTGAGCCTGGATTTTCCAAACCAGGTGGAACAAAGTTTGATCCCCTTTCTGGAGAAGAAGGAGATTTCCGCCCCGGTAATGCTGATGACAGATTTGGACTATAACTCGTGGATCGAAAGGGTGGATAAAAGCTGGTCGGGTGCAATCCCTGCCACACTCATTTACAACAAGGAACAGCGGGTTTTTCTGGAGCAGGAGCTTACTCTGGATGAGCTATTCGAAAACGTAAATCAAATAATGAACTAATATGAAAAAGGAACTTTTCACAACAGCACTGACTTTCATTGCAATTATAGCAGTGAATGCCGGATTAAAGCCCGGAGATAAGGCCATAGCTTTCTCTCTGAAGAATGTGGACGAAACAACAGTTTCCCTGTCAGACTACAGCGATCAGAAAGGTGTAATTCTGGTTTTTACCTGTAATCCCTGTCCCTTTGCCAAAGCTTATGAAAAGAGGATCATCCAACTGGACCAGAAATACGCCAGCCAGGGATATCCTGTGGTTGCGATCAATCCCAACAATGCAGAGATCTCTCCTGAAGACACTTTTGAAAACATGAAAGTACGGGCCGAGGAGAAACAATACCCCTTTCCCTACCTTAAAGATGAAACCCAGGAGATATATAAAGCTTATGGAGCCACCAGAACTCCACACATATTTCTTCTCGAAAACAAGGGAGGTAAATTCAAAATCGCCTACATTGGTGCCATTGACGACAATGCCATGGATGCAGCTGCAGTAACGCAGAGGTACCTGGAAGCAGCTATAGGTGCCCTTATTTCGGGAGATACCCCCAATCCCAACACTACTAAAGCCATCGGATGCGTAATCAAAGCAAAAGAGTAGATTGGAAGTATAGGACACCATATGTTTAAGAAAAGGAAAGTCAAAGGATTGCCCGATTTTTGATCAGAATCGCCAAAAAATAATCCATATTTGCATCCCAAATTCATAATACACATTGATCATGCATTTTAACATCCTGGAAATCCTGGCTTCATTTATGGTCCTGTTTGCCATCATAGACATTCTTGGATCAATCCCTATTATCCTGGATATCAAATCGAAAACTGGAGCTTTGTTTCCAGGAAAGACCACCCTGGTTGCTTTTGGAATCATGTTGCTTTTTCTTTTTGTCGGTGAACCCTTATTAGGGCTGTTTGGGGTGGATATATCCTCCTTTGCAATTGCCGGTTCGATTATCCTTCTCCTGATGGGACTGGAGATGGTTATGGGCATCCATCTGTTCAAACATGAGGAAGGAGGTAGCGGCGCTATTGTTCCAATAGCCTTTCCATTAATCGCAGGCGCCGGATCAATTACCACCCTGCTATCACTTAGGGCTGAGTATCAAACCATAAATATTCTGGTAGCCCTTTCATTGAACATGATAATTGTCTATCTTGTCCTCCGGCTCACAAGCTTTTTTGAGAGAATTCTCGGACCAAACGGACTGCATATCCTGAGAAAATTCTTTGGTATCATCCTTTTGGCAATTGCCATTCGATTGTTTCTGTCAAATACAGGAATTGAGATAAATAGAGGGATGTAAATGAGAGGGGTAGCTATAATTTTCCTGATTTTTCTTCTGGCTGGATGCAGCAATGATGAGTTATCCTGGATCTCCATCCGCAATGACACTTCCATACCAATCTACGTGCTTCCCTATTCATCCGATTACACCGATGGGGAATGGATTCAACCTGGCATTGCAGATGACTTTTACAGACTAAACAGCGACTTTCTGGATGGATTTGCATACTTTTCCTTCTACTATGACAGTCTCATCGTCTTTTTGAAGGATCGTGAAGAGACTCCCGTGAAGTTCTATAAAGATGGGACAACAGTGAACTACGACCCTACCCTCAATCCATTTATCAATCGCGATGTTTGGAAATCACGCAATTTTGATACGCATCTTTCAGGCTCTTCATTCAATACACTTGAAGAAAAGCACATATTTGAAAGCTACTTCTGCATTGATGGCGAAAAAGTTAAATCCCTGTCAGATACAATAACAATGGAATTACATCCTGCTAAATAGGGCATCGGTCATCTGTTCGGTAGTAAGTTGAACAGGATGCTGCTTGTGGGAAGTATGATCCACAACTTTAGGAATATTCTCTTTGGTAAAGCCGTAATCTGATAATCGGGGTAATTCCAGCAGATTGGTTATATGAATCAGTTTCTCTTTAAAAGACTGTAGATACTCCATATCCTGCTTGTATTTGAAATCGGCAAATACCTTACTGGCAATAATCAGTTTTTGCAGGGCCGGATGGTCGGGCTGATCTTTCAGGTTATCTATGGTATAGGCAAATACAGGAGCCATCAGTGAACCGCAGACCACTCCATGAGGTATATGAAAATATCCGCCAAGGGGTGATGCAAATCCATGTACGAGACCCAAGCCAGCCTGGGACAGTGTGATTCCTGAGAACATGGCTGCAAGTGCCATTCCGGACCTTGCCTCAATATTGTTCTCCCCTTCAAGGTATGCCCGGAGAAGGTATTTCTTTATCTTCTTCAATCCCTGCAGAGCCAATGCATCTGTCATTGGATTGGCGTTTACAGATACATATGATTCCAGTAGTTGGGTAAACGCATCCATTCCGGAAGAGGCGGTTAAGCTTGCCGGACAAGAGAGCATCATTTCAGGGTCAATAATGGCTACTTCAGGGATAAAGTTATCGTGGCGTAGAGACTTCTTAAATCCCATCTCCCCCACTTCGGAAATTACTGCATTCTTGGTCATTTCGCTCCCGGTACCTGAAGTAGTGGGCATGGCAATAAAGGGAATTTTCTCACCTGTATGAACCCTCTCTCCTATCCCTTCAAGGTAATCTCTAATGCTTCCTTCAACAGGGATCATTGCAGAGATGGCCTTTCCTGCATCCATCACACTGCCCCCTCCCACTGCCACAACAATCTGGACCCCTTCACCTCTATATTTTTCAACGATCTGGTCCACCATGGATGGGGACGGCTCGTGGGCAATGACTTCGTGGTTCAAATCCAGCTCTGCTTTCTTCAATCCAGTAATAATCTCCTCTCCATGACCTAAATTGTGGATAGAGGAGGAACCAGTTAGTAAAAGAACCCTTTTACCTATCGCTTTTACCACGGTGGGGAGTTCATTTCGCTTCCCTGTACCAAATATGATTTCCGGCAATGAGGAAAACTGAAAAGAATCGATCATGGGGCAAAGATTTCCGTAAATATAAAGAAAAAGGCTTCAACGTACCAAAAATGTATAGTTTTGCATCCTGTCACTCAGCGGATGAGGTAGTTGATCCCGGCGCTGGCTGTGAGCAGAATCATAAGGAAAAGATCCATTCTGAGCGCTCCTACTGTTCCTGGCAAAACTCCTGCCAGGGAAAGGATAAATGCAAGAAGCCCAAGGCCCGATGCCACAATCATAAAGATCCCCTGGGGCTTTCTGGAAAAGATCCCCAGAATTACCAGAGGGCCCATCATGGCAGTCCCCGCGAAACTCACCCTGGCGAGCAGTACCAGTTGATCAGAACTTAGCAAAGAGAAGACAAGAGCGGCCACAGCAAAAATAACAATAGCCAGACGGATGGGTTTCAGGGATTCATTTTCCTTTTTTGATATCAATCCCCTCAATTCGTTGCCCAGTGCAAACAGTTGGGAATCTGAAGTGGACATGGCTGCAGCAAATAGTCCAATAATTGCTAAAGAAGCAATCAAACCTGTCTGGTCGTGGATCAAGACCTGACCCAGGAAATCAGCCATGGAGGCGTCGGGATAACGAATGGCTCCATACAAACCAATGATAATGGTTGGGAAAATGACAAGCATTGCAAAAATACCTACCGCCACCGCCATGCGGTACATGGATTTCATATCTTTCATAATAACCAGCCTGGTGGAGAGCTGGGGCTGGGTGACCGGGATCATCAGTATGGCCAAAAAAGATGCAATCAGGAATTGAGCATTCATCAGGCCTTTTGGGCCCGGAGTTGATAAAAGTTCGGGGTTGGCCATCTCAGCTTTTTGGAACAGTTCTGCCCATCCTCCAACGGTATTCATACAGGTTAGGGCGATTACCCAAACCACCAGCAGAAGCAAGGTGCCCTGCATGAAATCAGCATAAATAATGGCCTTGAGCCCCCCAAGTTCCGAATAGACCAACATCACAATCACAATAATCAGCGACCATCCCCAAATGGGCATGCTCTGGGGGAAGGCCTGAACCAGAAACATGGCTACTCCCCTGATCTGAATGGCCACATAGGGAATCAGAAAGATAAATACACCGGTAAAGTAGATATATCCCGCCCATCTGTTCTGGTAACAATCCTGTAACAAACCTGACATCCCGGCAAATCCTTTTGAAGAAACCGACTTTCGAAGCCTGTACCCAAACCAGACAATCAGGAAAACCATTCCGGCATCTGAAAAGGCAAGAAAAATCCATGCGCCGATCCCATGGTTTCTTGAAAAATCGGGCATTCCCATCAGTGTGAAGGTGCTGAATAGGGTAGCGGCAAAGGTCATAAATCCCAGTACCAGTCCAATGTTGGAGCCGGCAAGAAGGAAATCGTTGTTGGAACGGATGGTGCGGCGCGACCGGTAAGAGAGATAAAAAAGCATGGAGATATAAACAGTTCCTACGATCAATAACCAGGTAAGCATAAGCGTAAAGTGTTTAATCTTTATCCTGAAGTCTGCTTACCAAATAGGTTAGCAGAACAAGCAGAACTGTTATTAATATACTGGTCCACAGGGTGTAAGGCATAGACAATAACTTAGGATCAATCTTTCCCGGATGTAAAACCACCGGTGTATAGGTAAGCACAGTAAGAACCAGTGCCACTCCCACCAGCACGTATCTTAAGATCTTCTTTTGTTTCATTCTGCTCATAACCTGGGTATTGTTAGTCCCCCATCCACCACAACCACCTGTCCCGTGGAATAGGGCAATGATCCTGAAGCCATTGACAGGGCCACCTTTCCAATATCCTCTGGAAGTCCCCACCTTTTCTCCACACATAACCCCTCCTCAATAAGACGGTCATATTTCTCCTGCACCCCGGAGGTCATATCGGTTTTTATAACTCCCGGCTGAATTTCATATACAGGGATTTCATACTCTCCCAGGCGGACAGCCCATAGCCTGGCAGCCATGGAGACACCTGCTTTTGAGATACAATATTCGCCCCGGTTTACCGATACAACAGTTGCAGAAATGGAGGAGACATTGATGATGCAACCTGTAAATCCGGCTCCTTTCTGAACTTGCTCCACCATGTGCTGAGCCACCAGTTGCGTAAGGAAGTATGGTCCTTTCAGATTGATATTCATCACCCTGTCATAACTCTCTTCCGTTGCTTCAAGAAGATCTTTTCGCAGGCGGGGAGCAATCCCTGCGTTATTGATAAGCACATTCAGCGCTCCGAATTCCTTTATCGCCTGATCCACCATTGATTGTCGTTGGCCTGATTCGGATATATCAGCCCTGATGTAGATGACATTGGTCCCTCTGGCACGCAGCATTTCCAGTGCTCTGGATACCTGGGTCTCTTCCCTGACTCCATTAATTGCCAGGTTAAAGCCAGCGTTGGCAAGCTCCAGGGCAATGCCAAACCCGATTCCCCTGGATCCTCCTGTGATGAGTGCAGTTCTTTTCATGGTATATCTATTTGATCAAAGATCCGGTATGGAAACCCACTTCCGTTTATCCCAGCTTTCCAATCCCTTCTCTGCAAGCTGTACCCCTTTGGCACCTTCCTGTAAATCCCATGGAAAAGGCTCACCGGTCACCACATGTCGGAGAAATAACTCCCACTGGGCCTTGAATGCGTTGTCATAATCTTCCTGGGCAAATACTTCAATCCAGTCCGCATAAAAATCAATTGGACTGGGTATATCCGGATTCCATAGTGGTTTGGGGGTATTTTCATAGCTCTGTAAAAAGCAGCTTCTTAAACCTGCCACCGCAGATCCTTTAGTACCATCCACATGCAGGGTAAGCAAGTCATCTCTACGGACCCTGGTGGTCCAGGATGAGTTAAAATGGGCAACGATGCCTCCTTCAAGCTCAAAGGTGGCATAAGCTGCATCGTCGGCAGTACATTTATAGGGTTCACCCGTTTCATCGATGCGCTCAGGTATATGGGTGGCTCCCAAACAGAAAACACCCTTCACATTTCCAAACAGGTTATCCAGCACATATCGCCAGTGACAGAGCATATCCATAATGATTCCGCCATCGTCCTCCTTCCTGTAATTCCAGCTGGGACGCTGGGCTCTTACAGTATGCCCTTCAAATACCCAGTATCCAAATTCGCCCCTCACCGACAGGATCCTGCCAAGAGTTCCATCCTCAATAAGCCGCTTTAACTTTAATAGCCCGGGTAACCATAGCTTATCCTGTACCACACCATGTTTTACCCCGGTATCAGTACAGGCTTTGACCAGTTCAAGGGCTTCGCTGGTGGAGGTGGCCACTGGCTTCTCACAATATATATGCTTGCCTGCAGCTGCCGCCTGTTTCACTGCAGCCACCCTCCGTCCCGTGGTCTGTGCATCAAAATATATCTGGTATTTTGTGTCCTTCATTAAGGGATCCAGATCGGTGGTCCAATTTTGGATTCCCGACATCTCTGAGAGTTTCTTTAACTTTTCTTTGTTCCTGCCCACAAGTATGGGATCGGGCATGATGGTCTCCTTTTCGGAAATTTTTACTCCCCCCTCCTTAATAATTTCCACGATGGAACGCATCAGGTGCTGGTTTGTCCCCATGCGACCAGTTACTCCGTTCATTATAATTCCCACCAGGTGTTGTTTCATCTTCCGCTATGTATGGTTCAGGTATGCATATTTAATTCTCTCCAGGTAATCCAACTGGTTCATGGCCCAATATTTATCTGAAAACACCTCCACCTCCCTGTATCCCTTAAAGCCCGCTTCTTCAATCCAACCCCTGATCTGTTTCACATTAATGCATCCATCTCCCATTAAACCCCGGTCATTGAGCATATCCTTTAGTGGCACATTCCAGTCGCACACATGGAATGCAAAGAGATTACCCTCTCTGCCACATCGTTTTATCTCCTTCTCCAGATCCGGATCCCACCAGAGATGAAACAGATCCACAGCCACACCAAGGGAATAATCGCCGATCTGTTCAACCATTTCATTGGCCTGTGCCATGCTGGTAATTGCAGAACGATCGGCAGCATACATGGGATGTAGAGGCTCAATGGCCAGTCTAATACCGGCATCTTTTGAATAAGGAATAATCTTCAGGATTCCTTCCTGAATCTGCTCTCTGGATTTTTCCAGCGACTGTCCGGGATCCGAACCACATACCAGCACCAGCAGGGGAGCTCCTATGGCAGCTGCTTGGTCAATGGCTTTAAGGTTATCCTCAATGACAGCTTCACGCGCAGGTTTCTCTGAAGAAGCAAAAAATCCTCCTCGAACCAGCGACACCACATCCATTTCATGCTCAACCAACAGTGATTTGACATCTGACGGGGAAGTTTCATCCAACAGATGTCTCCAGATGGAGATGGCATGAATCCCCGCCCCGGAATAGTTCCTGATACACTGCTCCAGGTTCCAGGGCCTGTTGGTCTGGGTATGGACACAAAGTTTTGCAAGGTCATTGATTGATTCGGGCATCTTATGGTACACTTTGTGAATTGAAGTCTAAACTAACCAATTGATTTCTTTTACTAAAGAAAAGAGGCAATAATTATTTATAATGACGGATGAGTTGCTATTTTTGGAAATATATTCTAAAAATCAGATTGATGTTATGATCTCCATTGAAGAATTCCTTAAACTGAAGGATGAGGGGGTAGTTCCCGAAGATATAGCCCCCTTGTTGCAGGCACTCCTGCTGGATGCTGCCGGAGACTGGGGCAGTGCCCATCGAATTGCCCAGAGTGACTCCTCAGCAGATGGCTCCTGGGTACACGCTTTTTTGCATAGAGAAGAAGGCGACCTGGGAAATGCCTCCTACTGGTATCGCAGTGCAGGAAAGCTACTCCCAAAAGTCTCGCTGGATGAGGAGTGGGAATACATTGCCATGGCGCTGCTAAAGAAGAGCTGAACCTATTCTTCAGCTACTCGCGTGGCGGTTATATCAAAATCTCCCTCTGATAAACTGACCATTCCATCGAATTGATCTTTGTCAAATGTGCCAGATACAGTAACCTCTTCTGATTCCACCCAGAGAATAAAACTCAAACTCTTCTTTTTATAGGATACTTTCTCACCTTCTGACTTATAATATTCGTTAATAGCCATGGTAACCTTCAGGCTCTTATCTTTTTTTGCAATAATCATTTTACCCGATTCATACTCTTGAGGTACCCCATCAATGGCATACTCCCAGGTCCCTACCGGGGTGAATTTCTTTGCAGGTGCTTCATAGGTGAATGAGGAGACAAATACAACAAGCAACAGGGCCACAAGGCTTCTGGAAATGGTTTTAGAATTCATAATTGATTTGAATTGTTTTGTTAGTGAATCTTATATCAATAATTTTTTCGGCATCAATATCGCAAAATATCATTAAAATCTATTCCTTTCTTCCCTGTTTAATAACCAGCATGTAAATAGTTTTGTATTTCATTTGAATATGGATCATCAATCTTTATCTTGGCCCTCCAATTCCAAAAAAATGGAAAAAGGATGAAAAATATCATACCTCTATTAGCCGTTCTTCTGTTTTTCCAGGCTCCAGTCCACTCACAGGACGATTCCTTTGTAGAAAAGAATTATAATAAAAGTGCATACCAGGTTGAGATGCGGGACGGAGTAAAGCTATTTACCATTGTTTACACCCCAAAGGATCAATCAGAATCATACCCTTTTCTTATGCAACGCACCCCCTACTCGATCCGTCCTTATGGAGAGAGAATGAGAGGCAGGCTCTCGGCTAATAGCCAGCTGGAAAAGGACAAGTATATTTTTGTATTTCAGGATGTACGAGGGAAATTCATGTCAGAAGGAGAATTTGTAAATATGCGCCCGGTGCTTGACGAATACAGAAACAAGAATGATGTGGATGAAACCACCGACACCTGGGATACCGTGGAGTGGCTAATCAAAAACATTGATAACAACAATGGTAAAGTAGGCATGTATGGTGTTTCATACCCTGGGTTTTATACCGTGATGGGGAGCATCAATGCCCATCCTGCCATGGTCTGTACCAGTCCGCAGGCTCCCATCTCAGACTGGTTCCTGTGGGATGACATGCATCACAATGGGGCCTTTACCCTGCCATTGTGTTTTAACTTCTTCCAGGTATTTGGAAAGGATCGACCCGAACCCACCATGTCGTGGGGAAGCAGGCCCAACTATCCCTCAGACGATGCTTACCATTTCTTCCTCGATCTGGGGCCCATTAAGAACGCCAACGAAATATACCTCAACGGAGAAATTGAGTTCTGGAATGAAATGACGCAGCACTCCGACTATGATGTCTTCTGGCAAGCAATGAGTACGCTGCCCCACCTTCAGGATATCACACCAGCTGTAATGACCGTGGGAGGTTGGTACGACAGCGAGGATCTATCGGGTGCCCTCCATACCTATAAAACCATTGAAAAGAATAATCCGGACGCCACCAATATGCTGGTTATGGGACCCTGGACCCATGGAGCATGGGCCTCACCTGACAGAAACAGACCAAGTCGAATACCCTTCAATGAGGAGGATAAATATTTCTACCAGAAAGAGATTGAAGCCCCCTTTTTCCGCCATTACCTGAAGGGCAAACGCAAACTTAAACTGCCCGAAGCCTGGGTTTTTGAAACCGGAAGTGATAGCTGGAGGTCCTTCGACAGTTGGCCCCCGGAAGATATGTTGGAAAAGCAGTTGTTCCTTCATGAAGATGGAAGGCTTTCATTTTCTGCTCCCGAAAACGACAACAACCCCTTTGATGAATACATCAGTGACCCTGCAAAGCCCGTTCCATATACTGCACCCTTTCTTTCGGCACGATCATTTTATAACCAAGAATATTTATCAGAGGATCAACGCTTTGCCTCTACACGTACCGATGTAATGGTTTACGAATCCGAAGTAGTGAAGGAGGCGATTACGGTGGCAGGTCCGGTAGAAGTTGAGCTATATGTATCCACCACAGGTACCGATGCGGATTGGGTAGTCAAACTGATTGATGTATTTCCAGACACGGCAGATAACCGGGGATTGAGTGCCCGGGAAATAGAAGTGGGAGGATACCAGATGCTGATCCGTGGAGATATTTTCAGGGGAAAATACCGAAACAGTTTCGAATATCCCGAACCCTTTGTACCAGGTGAAGTAACAAAAGTCAAATTCGTCCTGCCGGATGTGAATCACGCCTTTCGGGAAGGGCATCAAATAATGATACAGATACAGAGCAGCTGGTTCCCACTTTTCGACCGCAATCCACAAACATTTACAGATATATACAACTGTGGTGAGGATGCCTTTCAAAAAGCAACACACCGCATTTACCATACCGCCGATTATCCAACCAATTTAAAAATTAACATTCTAAACAAATAAAAAAGAAACCCAATGAAAAAAATATTTCCACTCCTGCTTTGTGTGGCAGCCATTAATTTATCGGCCCAGGATGCGGCACAACCCACCATCGAACTTAAGAACCAACTGGATTCCCTGAACTATTTCTTCGGGCTCACCCTTGGCTACAGCCTGGAAACAGCCCCCTTTGAGACCAACTCAGAGTTGATCTCCACTGGATTGGTCCTTGCGGTGGATAAGAAATCAGAGTACAATGCAGAAACGGCCCGCACAATGTTTCAGTCCCTTCACAATGCCATGCAAAAGGAACAAGATGGTGCTTCCAGTGCAGGAGCAGATGATAATCTGGCCAAAGGAGAAGCTTTCCTTGCAGAAAACGGACAGAGAGAGGGTGTAATCACCACACAGTCCGGACTTCAGTATGAGGTAATTAAACAAGGAAGCGGTCCCATGCCTGCAGCTACTTCAGAAGTGGAGGTCCATTATGAAGGCACCCTGATTGACGGAACAGTATTTGACAGCAGCTACGAGCGCGGAGAATCCATCTCCTTCCCGCTGAACAGGGTTATTAGAGGGTGGACCGAAGGAGTACAGCTTATGCCCACAGGATCCACTTTTATGTTCTATATTCCTTCGGACCTTGCATATGGCGCAAGAGATACAGGCTCCATTCCTGCCCACTCCACACTGATATTCAAGATTGAGTTGCTGGGGATAAAATAGATATCCTCCCCCAAGGGAAAAGGTAAATGAAAATCACTGTGGACAGCTGTTTTTCTAACCGATAATTGTAACAGTATCTACAGCCTGGAAAAAATGGGTCATCTTTCCGTTTTTTGCTGTCCATACATGGGTGGCATTGGCTTTAAAGTTTAAGTCCAATAACCCAGTAAAACCCCAGGTACGAATCCAAAATCAAAGAGCTGATGATCTGGCTCGCCCTGGTTGATTTGTGGGAGTTAAGGCGTTAAATGTCAACAAAATACTAACTCATACGTCTCACTTATAGTTTAACCCACAAAATCATTTATTATGAGAAAATTATTAGTTATCACAGCCCTCCTCCTGTTTGCCGGAATTGCATTTGGACAAACCTTAAAGAAGGGAGCAGTACTTGCTATCAGAACTTCAACTAATTTGGTTCTGAAGCCCGACGTTTCTATGAATCAGTATCTGGATGCCGCAATGAACAAATGGGGACCTGAAATGGAAAAACTATTTCCAGGCACAAAAATGATCACCATAAAAGGAGATCGAGGAACACAGACCAATGTTTATGCATGGGTTTGGTATTTCGAGTCTGTAGAGGTAAGAGATAAATATTTTGATTCAGAGGGTAATATGAGGGATGAAGCATTAAGCGAGAAGATGAGAACCTCAATGGAGGTGCTTTATGAATATGTAATAGATCCGGGGATGACAGATTATACGGATTGGATTGTGCTGTAGAAATGACATGGATAATATGCTGTTTGCTTGGCGCAGGTTTTGCCTGGGTTTTAGTTCTCGGTTATGTTGGTTCTTGGTCTGCAAAAGCTGTGACAAGATTAATGGCGTATGACACAGTGTAGGCCCGGTTATTCATTTATATATTTTAATTCTTTGAGGAAATTATCTAATTCATTATATGCCTTAGCCTGAACTTCTTTGTCTGGATTCGGGTAGCCGTCATCCGGTTGACCTGATGGAGTGAATAAATGCCCTACATTGTCATATACATGTAGGTATGAATCATTCTCATATTTCAGCATATTTTGATGATATAGCTTGCTTTCATATAATGGTGTTACACTATCATCTCTACCCACAACAATAATAGATGGGGGCATATTCTCTCTTAGATTCTCGGCCGGAGAACAATCAATAGCTTCCGATTCATCCATAAGTAATTGTTTGAACCAATCGTCATTTGTAATTGATAAAGCTGGAGATACTAATAGTAAGGCATTTGGAATACTATTTACCGCTTTGTCATTGGAAGATGAATAGAAGACAGCAGAACAAGCTGCCAGATGAGCACCTGCAGACCATCCATATGCGGCAACTTTGTCTCTATTAATGTGAAGTTCCTTAAAATTCTCCCGGATCCAGATAATAGCATTTCTTGCATCCTCCATGGCATCTAAAGGTGTGATGCCCTTCTGATCAGATAATCGATATTGAACAGCAATTGCTACTATTCCTTTGCTAGCATACTTCTTTGCTAACGAAAAAGACCAAGAAGCTTCTCCTATACTCCAGCCCCCTCCATGAAAAATTGCCATAGCCGGAAAACTAGAATTCGGACTAATATCACTAGGCATAAAAACAAAGGCTTTTAAGTCGTATTCTTTAGATGAATCGTATACAAATTCTATTGGACCCTCAACCTTATCTACTATCTGCGAAAAGGAGTCAATTGGGGAAAAAAGTATTATAGTCATCCATGTGAATAATCTCATATCTGGTTTTGGTTTAGTTTATAGTTAAGAAAAATAATTGGGCCTTACGGTTGGTACATATGCCGTTAAAATTGGCGCGAGCTTTTGCCTATTCGCAAAAGGCGTGACAATGAATATGGCGTATGTACAATGACGTAACCCTTGTAGACAAGGTCTCGAATATCATCTCGATCAAAGAAAATGGACTTCCTGTTTCCATAAGGCATTTTAAGGATTTCCTTGATCATTTAGTTTATCCCCAAACGATTTAAGTATCCTAAGCCTCATTTTTGTGGATGGTTGCGTCTAAACGATTTTCTAATTCTTCAATACTAGTATATTCCCCACTACCATCCTCAACGATAGTCAGTTCTTTTTCATGGTACTGTTGTATTGAAAGAAACGTATCGTTTTCTTCAATAACCTGGATTTCCTCCTTACTGAACTTGCTTAGAAGCCTGATCAAATTCTTGTACACTTTATCATTTACACGTAACCTAATCGTTTGCATGGCATACTTTTTTCTTAAAGATACAAATATGCTTAGTAAACTTCCATCCCAAATTATTGGCGGCTTGGTATAAGAATAGTAGGCGACTGTGGAGCTCAAATCTTTTAATTTATGATGAAGTTGAAGCGGGCTACAGCTCTCGAATTCACAACTGTCTCAGATATGTACAAAAACACAAGCATTCGTTATTCTTGTTTATTGGAGTACCTTTACAAAAGGATTACTAATCTTTTAGTATCAATCATTCACTATCACTTTTGTTGATGAGCTTTTAAAGCGAAAATCAATACATTAGCAGATTTCATACTTTTAGTTGAATTATCAGGAAACTAGTCCAAACATCTGAGTACTAAGATTTAGTACGCTAGATGCTTCAATGGCATTTAGTTTTTTTTGATGGCATCAATTCATTTTTATATGAATAGTGATTCAGACTATTATTGTGGTCAAAATCGTATTACCACAGCATTACTTCTTGCGGCTGGTACAGGTAGTCGCCTTTTCCCTTTAACAAAGAGTTCTCCCAAATGTCTTACCCTTGTAAACGACAGATCCATTCTCGAAAGGCTTGTCAATAACTTAAAATGCCAGGGATTTAAACGGCTTATAATCGTAACAGGTCACGAAAAAGAATGCATCATAGATTATCTTGGTGAAAAATCGGGAGACATTCGCATTGAATACGTTTACAGCCCACTCTATAAAACCACAAATAACATTTATTCGCTATGGATGGCTCGCAATATTATTAATGAACCTTTTGTATTATTTGAAAGTGATTTGATATTTAACTCCACTTTGCTTGATGATATGGTTTATCCGGATAGGATGGCTGTAGCTCTTATGCAGCCCTGGTTAAACGGCACAACGGTTTCTCTTGACAGGGCCAATAAGGTTACTCATTTTCATATAGGAACAACTGATTCCTATTCTGATATCCGATACAAAACGGTTAATATTTACAGTTTTTCACTTATATCGTGGCAAGCCATTGTAAAACGACTGAATCAATTTATTACAGAGGGTAGTGTGAATTGCTATTATGAAACTGTTTTTGCTGAAATGATTGAGAAAAAGAGTTTAGCTTTTGACTCGGTTTCGTTTGATCATAAACCTTGGTACGAAATTGATACCATTAAAGATTTAGCCAAAGCTGAATTATTATTCCCAAAGGAATTAAAAAAGGTTGCTATGTATGAAAACGCGATGGCATAACTTTAGGTGATGAACAGGAGTAATAATTAAGGCAAAAATTCAATGGAAAATAAATATAAAACGCAAGAAGAAAAATACGAATACATAGCAAAACAACATGGAGGTTATTATCGGCACAATTTTACTGACCATGCTTACTTGTATAATTTATATTTTCCACCCAAAAAGGTATTTAGCCATCTAAAAGATAAAATCCACAATTTGGTTCTGAACTACCCAATGGCACAAAATGCATTGGCTGAACTTATTGGTGATATAATATG
>Ga0164313_10001451_pt1 | contig 20939 bp, 16 predicted proteins | sample GuaBasSedimGuay4_FD_113735 | JGI IMG/M metagenome (GOLD analysis project Ga0164313, IMG submission 113735) | Subseafloor sediment microbial communities from Guaymas Basin, Gulf of California, Mexico - Guay4, Core 4569-4, 0-3 cm | ecosystem: Environmental > Aquatic > Marine > Hydrothermal vents... | reverse complement strand
TCGATCGGTAGCTGACGTGGATGACGACATCCGCTCCCTCGGCCGACTCGGTCGACTCGACCCGCAGCCACTCGACGTCTCCACCTGCGTAGAGCGTCATGATGACGTCGCGCAGCCGTTCCTTGTCGAGATGATTGCCGACCTCGAGATCGAGCGTTTCGATGATGGCGGTGTCGTCCACGGGACCGGTGGATTTGACGCGGACGCTCGACACGATCGGACCTTCGGTCGCTTCTGCGGAAACCGGAATCAAGAGGAGACCCAGGAGAAGGGGGGTGCGCAAAAGCCAGGATGTCGACCGTGAAGAAATCATGGCGATTCCATCAGTAGGGACGCCGCATCTTGAGGTCGAGCGTCAAGGTCCCATCCTCGTGCTGGGCGGCCTCGATGAAGAGACCCGGCGCCAGGTACCAGCGGCTGATCACGAGTTGTTCGCGTTCCCGATAAAGGTTTGACTGGAGGATGACGGTCCACGCCGGTGTGATCTGTTTGACGACTGACAGCCGTGCGGTGGGGTTGCCGGTCGAGTCCGCTGCGAAGGGGTCGACCCGCACCTGGTCCACTGGCAAGACCAGCTGGCCTCGGCGTTTCAGCACCGACGTGAGCTCGCTCGAGAGGATGGAGGAGGCGAGGCCGAGACCCATGGCACTGCTCCCCATACCGCTCCCGCGATAACCGACGCCGAGCAGCGAGTAGATGTCCGGTGCGCTCAAAGGCGGCGTGGATGTTGCGGTGGAAACGAACCGGTCAAAGGTGCCGGAGACCCGAACCGTGATCTGGAACTCCTGAACCCATGTCGACGCCTGCAGATCGATAAACGGTTCGATGGTTTCCGGATTGGAGAAGCTGAGGCTTCCGCGTTCGATCTCGTATCGGTTGCCGAGCAGAGTGGCCTCGCCGCCGTCCAAAAACTCGATCTGACCGATCAGAGCGGGCCGGTTGGAGGTTCCGGACACGTCGAGCGAGGCCGAGCCTTGGAGGCGGACGAACGGGTTGCGAAGATCGATGGTCTCTTCGGCTTCCACATGGAGATTGAGGTTAAGACCGCCCTCGCTCGCCGGACCCGTGCCGTCACCCAACCACCCGAGGAGCATGGTCGCCAGATCCTCCTTGGTCGACAGGCTCATACGATCGACCGTGAGGTCTCCGGACAAACTGAGGTCGTCCACGGGACCAAAGAGGCGCCAGCTCCCGGACACTCGTGCGTCGAGGTCGGGAAGGGCCTCAAAGCGGATTCCGTCTGCCGTGCCCGAGAGCGAAAGAACGATGCTCTCATCCCGCTCTCTGATATGGCCGCTGCAGCGCCCGCGGCCGCCCATGAACCGGAAATCGACCCCTTCGAGCTGCACATCACCGGATGACAGGAGCACCGTGCCCTCGACCTGCGACAGGATAGTGCGGGTGCCGGGCAGCCGGAAGGAACCCTTGTCGACATCCGCGATCCCCTCAAAGAGCGGGTGGCCGATGGTGCCCAAGAGCTCGACGACCCCGGTTGCGCGTCCCGCCGGCTCCCATTCGGGTAGGAGGAAGCGCAACAGCAGGGTGTCCATGGTGCCGGAGAGATTCCCGCTGAGCTGTCCGTCGGTATCGACGGTCCAGCGCACGAAGAGATCGTCATTGCGGGCGCGAAGCCGGATCCCGGGAACCGTGAAACCCTGCGGGCCGAGGACAAACTTGGCGGGCTCGATCAGGTGCACGGGCTGTCCCTTGAGTTCGAGATCCATGCTCTCGAATCGACCTGTCAGTTGCGGCCATCGTTCGTCTCCCCAGTCGACTTGGAAGGTCGCGCTGCCGTTGCCGGTCAGCGGCACGCCCGCATCGGGCGCCAGGAGCGAGATGAGCTCGCCGGCCGTATTCAGCACGAGGTTTCCGTTACCGTGGAGGGCGCCGTCGTGCTCGCGCTCGAGGTTGGCGCTGACCACGATTGCGCCGTATAGCGCGGCGGTCACGACCACCGTCTCGGGTTCGGCCGCGATCTCCAGTCGGGCGTTGTCCGAGCTCACCTGCAAACGGCCCGTGGGTCTTCCTGTCTGCGGCAGGCTGAAGTCCAGCCGAACGTCCGCGGCGTCCCCGGCAAGCCGGGAGATATCCTCGCCGAGAACCGTCAATGGCATCTGCGGCCAGGACAGCGTTCCGCCGATTTCAGCCGCTCCCACGTCCCACCACAGATCGCCCTCGAGCCCCCGGTCGCAGCTCAGGTCATGGCACGCGAAGCGGGCCTCGGCGAGCCCTATAGAGGTCGAGGCGTTTCCGATCTCGAGGCCCGCCATCCCAAGGTCCTCGAGCTCGATGGCCCAGCTGCCCCGCGGCAGGCTGAAGGGACCGGTGAGAATGCCGGTGAACGAAACCGACCCGGAGTCGATCCAAGGTTCGAGGTTAATCCAGGAGGCGATGGATGCCAGCGGAATGTGACGGCCGCGAATCTGGAGGTCGAGCTGTTCTTCACCGGCCGCATCACCCCACGCGAGCCCACCATCAATCTCACCGAAGCCGTCACCGATCTGAAACCGAGTTGTGCCGATGTGCAGACGCGAGCCGCCGATGGTGGCCTCTGCCACCAGCCGGTCGAGCTCGATCGGGGCCAGGGTCATCGGCGATGCCTCGGCCCTCACGTTGACCACGAGATCCTTGAACGGCCCGCTAAGGTTGACTCGCACCTCTCCGGTTCCCGAAAGCTCGTGGGGTAGGATGGTCGACCCGACCCACGCATTGACCAGTAGACCGATCTCGTCGAAGACCGCCGGCTGAACGTCGATCGCCCACGTCGGCTCCCAGGTGCCGATGGTCAGTGGCCCCTGCCAGCGGGCTATCGAACTGCCGATAGCCAGCTCTTGGGCGTCGAAGCGGAGAAAACCATCCCCGGTCAGGCCGATGTTCACGACGCCGTCTACGGGCAGACCGGGGGAGGCTCCGTGGAAGAGAACCGTAGCGTAGCCCTTCCCTGCGCTAAGTCTCTTACCGTCCCAAGAGCCGTCCACGTCGAAGTCCATGGTGGCGGCCAGACCGGCGGATTCGACCCTGAGGTCGTCGAGAAAGCCCTGGAGCGAAACACCACTCCCACGCAACCGCACAAAGTGCGGGTAGCGTCCGCCGAACTCTCCGAGATCGTACTCGCCCTGCACCACGCCGCCGTGGAATCGAGCGCGTGCGAGGGTGCCGTGAAGGCTCTTCCCGACCAGCGCGAGGCGACCTTCCACATCATCGAGGGGGAATCCCGCCGCTTCCAGGTGCTGCGCACGTACCTCGGCCTCCAATAGCGCTTCGGCAGAGGTGTCGAGGACGACCGCCACCTCGGCGGTGCCCGAGAGCAGCCCGTGGGTGCGAAGAAAGCCGTCGAGCCAGCCCATGTCGAGCGGCCCGCCGATCTCGAAACGAGCGCCCCCGGCCGCCACCCGGCCATTGCCTCGCAGGGTGAAGCCGTCACCCTCGATCCGGTAGCTCTGGAAATCGAGACCGTTATCAGAGAGGCCGAAGCGCGCGCGGATGGCAGCATCGATCGGTTCCATCCTGCCGATTTGGACCCGGGCGCCGGCAACCTCGGTAAACCCTTGGGCTACGCCGTTCTCGGTGACCCAGCCGGCGCGAATACCCTCGAGGTCCAGGGCAATTCCGCCCGGGAGATCGACCCCTTCAAATGCGACGTCGTCCAGCTCCAGGTGCCGAACCCGAATTTTGAACGGCCGGCGGCTGCCGCCCGACGACCGGAGGAGGCCGTCGAGCGAGAGTCGGACCCCGCTCGCGGCCACGGTGCCGAGCTCCACGGTGCGCCGGGTAAACCACACTCGCCCCAAATCCGCCTGGAGCGTATCCACTTCGGCCGTGACGCCGGCAGCCTTGAAGCTCACTCCTCGGAGCCGGACCCCGGGAGGCAGGATCCCCCAGTGGAGGTCATCGATCGCGAGCTCGGTGCCGTATCCGCCAGCGACCCGTTCGATCCAGCGCACAGCCATGCGGCGTGTCGGCCCCGCCTCGAGGATGGCTCGAATCATCAGCCCAAAGAGGAGGACGAAAGCGACAGTCGCCAGCACGGCGATCACCGTGCGTCGCAAATGGCGGTATCTCACCCGCCCCTCTCCCCCCATTTCAGCTTCCGATGGAGGATCTGGAAGTAGGAGAGGCTCGGATGGGTGATGAGGGTGACCGGGTCCGGGCAGCGCTCGATTTGGATCACGTCGCTTGTGCTGATCGGGTAGCCTTGCTGTCCGTCAAGGGTCAGGTAAACCTCCTCGGAGAGGCTCTCGAGACGGACCTCGATCGTCGAGTCGAGGGACAGGACGATCGGTCGGTTGGTGAGCGCGTGCGGACAGATCGGCGTGACCACGATGGTTTCAAGGGTGGGGAAGAGGATCGGCCCGCCCGCCGACAGATTGTAGGCTGTGGATCCGGTCGGTGTGGCCACGATCAGACCGTCCGCCCTGAAACGGCTGACGAACTCCCCGTTGACCTTCACCGACAGCGCCACGATGCGTGCCAGGGCTGACTTGTTGACTACAGCATCGTTGAGCACGCAGCGGGTGATGGGTTCTCTTCCGGGCGTCTCGATGGTGACCAGAAGCCGTTCCCGCTGAGCGGTCTTGGCGCGACCATCGAGAACCTCATGCAAAATCGGCAACAGCTGCTCCGCCGGGTGTTCGGTGAGAAAGCCGAGCGTGCCCATGTTGATGCCGAGGATTGGGGTCCCTCCAAGGGCGCCTCGGGTGACTGAAAGGAGGGTGCCGTCGCCTCCCAGGACGACGACCAGATCGACGAGCCCGGGCAAATCTTCGCGTTCGATTTCGTCGTCGCTGTCGAGGACCTGTGCCGACTCGCGATCGATCACCGCCTCCAGGCCCAGTCGATCGAGCTCGAGAAGCAGCTGCCTGCCGAGATTGGCGGCCTCAGGGCTGGTCGTCTTGAGGACCACCCCGACGCGACGAATGGTCGATTTTGCCATCGCCGCCTATTCTACCCGGTTGCGTGGCCAGTTCCTTGAAAGGCGGAAGACAAATTTGTGCCTGGTACCTGGGCGCTGCAAGTAACCAGTGGTCAGTAATCAGTAACCAGTGGCCAAGAACCTCGCCAGAAAACTGATTACTGGTTACTGGTCACTGATTACTTGTTCCAAGAGTGGTCTCCGCCTTCGATACTACATCTAGTGGTCATGAGTCTCAGAACCACAACATCTTGTAGTAGGCGACCGCTATTCGGAGCGGACGAAAAACAACCCCCTTGGTGAACGTATCTATTTGACGCTTAATCCCTTGACATGTTGTGCGGGGAAGATCATCATGGTGTGGTCAGAAGTGGTCCAATTAGGTCTGAAGTGGCAAAAGCTGAGCGGAAAGGACCCATTTGGATTGTTCAAGGGGGCAAAGTGGAGCGATTCCGAGGAGGGTTCCCGGCGACCATCGATGCCAAGGGGCGCGTCAAGCTCCCGGCCCGCCTGCGCGAGCAGCTCGATTCGAGCTTTGGTCGCGAGGTCTACGTATGCTCCTTCTTTCCCCATGAGCTGAGAGTCTACCCGTTGCCCGTGTGGCAGGGTGTCGAAGAGCAACTTTTAAAGAAACCGGCCATGAAACCGGCGGTGTTGAAGCTGATCGAACGGGTGAATTACGGGCAGTTGTTGGAGGTGGACGACCAGGGGCGAATCCTGGTGCCTGCCTTGCTGCGGGAAATGGTGGATGTGGAAGGTGAGGTCGTAGTCTCCGGCCGCATCAATCATCTCGCCATTACCAACCGCACCCGGGCCGCCTCCTTCATCAAAGATGCGTCGCTGAGTAATGAGGAGTTAGAAGAGCTCGCGCAGCTGGAGCTGTGATGGAGGACGGAAGTGGCCTCCGAACACCTGCCTGTTCTTACCGACCGCGTGGTGGAATTTCTTTCTCCGGCCGCCCCGGGACTTATTGTCGACGCCACGATCGGCCTGGGAGGGCATGCAGGGGCACTGCTCTGGGAAAACCCCGACACCCGGCTTGTCGGGCTCGACCGTGACCCCCGTGCGCTGGCCCGTGCCGGTGAGCGACTGCGGGTTTTCGGTGATCGGGTGCGATTGGTCGAGGAGGCTTTCGACCAGCTGCCGGAGGTCATCGAACGTCTCGACCTGGAACCGCCGGCGGCGATACTCGCCGACCTCGGGTGCTCGTCGCTCCAACTTGATGACCCAGAGCGAGGCTTCTCGTTCCAATCCGATGGTCCCCTCGACATGCGAATGGGCGTGCAAGGCCCGACCGCTGCGGATCTTCTTGAGAGCCTGGAATGGAATGAGCTGGTGAAGATCCTGCGCGACTTTGGGGAGGAGCGGCGGGCGGGGGCGATCGCCCGCGCCATCATTAAACGACGCGAGGACGCGCCCTTGCGTACGACCGCTGAGTTGAGTCGTCTGGTCCAGGGTGTGCTTGGGGATCACCGCGGTCGCATTCACCCGGCGACACGCACCTTCCAAGCCCTCCGGATCGCGGTCAACGATGAGCTCGGCCAGATCGAACGGTTTCTCGAACCGGCGGTGCGGGCTCTTCGTCCTGGCGGCCGAATTGGTATCATCGCGTTCCATTCACTCGAAGACCGAATCGTCAAGCACACCTTTCGCCGGCTGGCCGGCCGTTGTACGTGTCCGCCGGGATTACCGGTGTGTGGGTGCAACCCGCGGCGGGTGATCACGGTGCTCACCTCGTCCCCCCTACGTCCTGCTGACGACGAGGTCGCGCGGAACCCCCGATCCCGCTCCGCGCGTCTGCGAGTGGCTGAGCGCCGCGAGGAGTCGTGAGCATGGATCTTCACGGCTTCGGCCCATCGAACCGCTTCCTGATCCCGCAGCGGGATCGCCGCTGGCCGCACGTGCTGAGCCTGCTCCTGATGGTGTCGGCGCTGGTGGTTCTGGCGCTGGGGTTGGTGGGCTGGCCGCGGCTCAGAAGTACGTCGATCCACTACGAGCTCATACGCCTCAGGGCTCAGGTCGCCGACCTCGAGCTGCGCCAACGCAGCCTCATGCTCGAGCTCGAGCTCGAGCGTAGTCCGGAAAATCTCGCGGCCCGAGCGCGAGCTCTCGGAATGGTTCCTGCCGCTCCAGCGGGTCTTCCCGCACTGGCGGACTCCGAGGTGTCACGTTGAATCGACGGCGCTTCTTCGCGTTGGTCGTGATGCTGGGGCTCGGCGCGCTGGTGGTGGTAGGCCGCAGTGTGCAGGTCGCCGTTCTCGAGCACGACGAGTGGAAGCGGCTCGCTCTTCGCCAGCAGGAGCAGGTGATCGAGGTTCCCGGTCCGCGGGGGACCATCCGCAGCGCCGACGGTTACGTGCTCGCGACCTCGGTGTCGCGGGTCGCCATCCAGATCGATACCAAGCTGCTCAACTACCCGGAAATATTCATACACGCGGCGGCGCCGTTGCTGGGTGTTTCGCAAGAGGAGCTCGATCGGCGGCTCGATCACGGCCCACGAAACGTGTGGTTGGCGAAGCGGGTGCAGCGGGAGCGCGCGGAGCAGGTGCGGGTACTGGCGCCGCAGGCGATCGTGCTGGTGCCCGATTTTGCCCGCATCTATCCGCAGGGTTCACTGGCGGCTCCGGTGATTGGTTTTGTCGGCCGCGAGGAGCTCCATACGGTCGGCAGGGCCGGTTTCGAGCACGATTTCGACGCCTACCTCGCGGGAGAACCGGAGCAGTACCTCACGGTCAAAGACGCTATCCAGCGAAAGGTGCGATTGGAGCGGCTGCACCGCGGCCGGGCTGGATACGACCTCGAGCTGACTCTCGAGGCGAGGCTTCAGGCTCGGTGCGAATCGGTCCTCTCGGAGGCGATAGCTCGACACGGCGCCCGCGCGGCATCGGCGGTAGTTGCTGATGCGCAAACCGGGCGCATCCTCGCCCTCGCATCTCTGCCCTCATTCGACCCGGCCAACCCGGGCGCCGTGCGACCCGAGAATTGGCGTCTACGGCCGGTCCAGGATGCGTTCGAGCCGGGTTCCACCGTCAAGCCCATTGTGGCAGCGGCGGCGCTGTCATGCGACGTTGTTCGGCGCGGAGAGCGATTCGACTGTCGTCACCGCGGTACCCGCGTAGCGGGTCACTGGATCCGCGACCACGTGGATCCAGGGCTCTACACCCTCGATGAGATCATTGTCCAGTCCGCCAACGTGGGCATCATCCAGGTTGCGGAGCGGGTGCCGGAGGAGATTCTGTGGCGGGCCTTCGACGCCTTTGGTTTCGGGCGCCGCACGGGGGTCGGTTTCCCGGCCGAGGCCCGTGGTCTGCTGCCGGAGCCCCGTACCTGGTCAAAGTTGAGCCGGGCCGGTTTCGCCCTTGGTCAGGAGCTCACCGTCAGTCCGCTGCAGCTGGCAATGGCCTATGCTGCGATCGCCAACGGCGGTTGGTTGTTGCAGCCGCAGCTTGTCATCTCCGAAAGCGGCGCCGACCATCGGGCAGCCGATCCACAGCGGACCCGAGTGCTGGACGAGGACCTCGCGCGGCGGCTGCGCGACATGCTCGAGGGAGTGGTTCGCGAGGGGACCGGCAAGCTCGCAGGAGTGTCCGGCTACCGGACGGCGGGCAAGACAGGTACCGCCCAGCGTGCGGTCGCGGGGACGTTCGACGATGAGCACCATGTGGCGTGGTTCGCCGGCTTCCTGCCGATGCCCGATCCACGGTTGGTCGTGGTGGTGGCGATCGAGGATCCCTCCGTGAACGACTTCTGGGCATCGACGGTCGCGGCGCCGGCCTTCGCCGATATTGCCGAGGCTTCGGTCTGCCTCCTTGACCTCTCCCCGACCGAGCCCGTGTCGATTCCTGCATCTCAGGTCGCCCGGCGTGAGGAAGCGTCGGCGGAGGATGGCGCGTGAAATATGCAGGTTAGGACCCTTCTCCACCGCATCGGCGAAGGCGTGCTGACCGGCGACGGCGGCGTCACGGTCAACAGCATCACCCATGACTCGCGCAAGGTCTCTCCGGGATTCGTGTTTGCCGCCCTTCGTGGAGAGCACGCACACGGTCTCGATTATCTGAAGGAGGCGGTGGCCGCAGGCGCGGCGGCGATTTTGACGGATCGTCCGGCCCGAAAGACTGTCGACCTCCCGTGGATCACGGTCAAGAACCCGCGCTCGTCGATGGCGCGTGCGGCCTGGGTGTTGGCCGGGAATCCACAGCGAAAGCTCCAACTCTTCGCGGTTACCGGAACCAACGGCAAGAGCACGACCGCACACCTGATCAGCGGTCTCATGCAATCGGCTCGCAAACCGGCGGCTTTCATCGGTACCCTCGGCGCCCGCCTTCCCGGCAACATTGAGATCGCTGGCGAGCACACGACGCCCGAGGCAACGGATATGGCGCCGATGCTCAAGGGCGCCGTACGTGCGGGAGCGGTGGTTGCGGCCCTGGAGGTTTCCTCCCACGCCCTCAGCCAGGACCGGGTGGCGGGTCTCGAGTTCGATGTGGCGGTGTGGACGAACCTTTCCCGCGATCATCTCGACTATCACCACGACATGGAGGCCTATTTCGAGAGCAAGCGTCGCCTCTTCACCGACCACTTGGCGCCCGACGGCCGACGGGTGCTTCCGGTGGACGATCCATGGGGAGCGCGGCTCCTCGACGAGCCCCGCGCGGGCGACGTCTCGTGGGGTCTCGACCGTGGAGCGGTGTGTGCCAAAAACATTGTCAGTGATCTCGATGGCAGCCGTTTCGATCTCAACCTCCCCGACCAGGAGATTTCGGTCTACCTGCCGCTGGTGGGGGTCCACAACCTGCGCAACGCTCTCGCGGCGGCCGCCGCGGCCCACGCGGCCGGGCTCAGTGCATCCGCCATCAGACGGGGCCTCGAGCGGGCGCGCCCGCTGGCGGGCCGGATGGAGCGAATCGAGACCCAACACCCGTTTCCGGTGTTCGTCGACTATGCGCACACCCCGGATGGCCTGCGCGCGGTTTTGCAGGCTCTCAGAAAAATCACCGACCGACGGTTGATCGTCGTCTTCGGTGCCGGAGGTGATCGTGACAGCGGCAAGCGCGGGCCGATGGGGTTTGCCGTGGGAGAGTCGGCCGACATTTCCATTGTGACTTCGGACAACCCTCGTACCGAGGATCCGGAGTCGATCGCTGCCGCAGTCGCCGAGGGCGTTCGAGCCGCCGGCGCCGAGCCGCTGGTGGTGCTCGACCGCTGCGAGGCCATCGCCCGTGCGGTCGAAATTGCCGACAGCCGGTCGCTCATCCTGGTGGCGGGCAAGGGTCACGAGGCCTTCCAGACAATCGGCGAAGTGAGGATTCCGTTCTCCGACCAGGAGGTTCTACGCTCCGAGGCGGGGAGGGAACAGTGCGCATGACGGCGGGCGGGATTGCCCGGGTGGTTGGCGGCGAACTCCAGGGGAACGCAGCAGTGCGCATTCTCGGCGCTGAGGTCGATTCGCGACGGCTCGAGGGCGGTGACCTCTTTGTGGCCCTGCCGGGCGCCCGGCGCGACGGTCACGAGTTTGTCAGCGCCGCTCTCGAGACTGCAGCTGCCGCACTGGTGTGCCGTGATGCCGATGTGGCGTTGCCGCCCACCGACCGCGCCCTCGTGCGGGTTGATGATCCACTTGCCGCCTACCACGAGCTTGCCCGCCGCGAGCGACGCGAACGCGGCTGGCAGGTCGCGACGGTGACCGGGTCGGTCGGCAAGACCACCACCAAGGACTTCCTTGCCGCGCTGCTTGCGTCCGATCACCGTATCGGCGCCTCGGGAGGAAACCGCAACAACACCCTCGGCCTGCCGGCAGAGATCCTCTCGCAGGACCCGGATGTCGATGTTTTTGTTGCTGAGGCCGGCATGAGTACCCCGGGCGAGCTTTCGATCCTGGGTGAGATTCTGCGCCCTCAGATGCTGCTCTACACGCGAATCGCGCCGGTCCATACCGAGTTCTTCCCCGATCTCGCGGGGGTCGTCCGCGCCAAGGCGGAGCTCCTGCCGTGGCTCGACAATGACGGGACCCTGGTCGTCAATGCCGATGATCCGAACCAGGACGGCTACCCGGACCAAACCGGGGCGCGGGTTCTGCGCTACGGCACCGACGCCAGCGAGGCCCGAATCGAGGACCTGCAGGATCGCGGTCTCCTCGGGACCCGCTTTCGGCTCGTGCTTCCAGACGGTGAGGCGGCGGTGGAGCTGGCCATGCCGGGGCGGCACCAGGCGGAGAATTTGCTCGCCGCGGCTGCCGCTGCCTCGGCCTTTGGTGTGCGGGCCGAGCAAGTGGCGGAGATCGCGCCCGGGCTCCAGGCGCCCGAGCACCGCGGACGCGTGTTCTTTCTGGCCGACGAGATCTCACTGGTGGATGACAGCTATAACGCGTCGCCGGTGGCGATGCGCCGGCTGCTCGAGCTCCTGGCCCGCGCCTCCGGCCGGCGGGTTGCGGTGCTCGGCGAGATGTACGAGCTCGGTGAGCTCTCCCTTCAAGCCCATCGAGATGTGGGAGAGGAAGCCGCCGGGTCGTGCGATGTTCTGGTGGCGGTGGGCGGCGGCGATGCTGCGATTATGGCCACGGCTGCGCTTGAGGCCGGTCTCTCAGAAGAAGTGGTCCATATCGTTGAGTGCGCGGACGAAGCGACCGAGCTCCTGCGCCGAGAGCTGCGCCCGAGGGATGTCGTACTGGTGAAAGGCTCGCGCGGCGTCGGTCTCGACCGAACGGTGGCGGCGCTGACGGGGAAGGAGGCAGCCTGATGTTGTACTGGCTGATCCAACCCCTTGGCGATGTGTTCATTGGCTTCAATGTCTTCCGCTACCTGACCTTCCGGGCCGGGCTGGCGATCGCGACCGCCTTTTTCCTCAGCCTCGTGGTCGGTCCCAGACTGATCTCCGGTCTGCGTGCCCTGCAGATCCGGCAGGCGATTCGCAAGGAGGGGCCGGAGCGCCACCAGATCAAGGCGGGAACACCAACGATGGGCGGGCTCCTCATCATCGGCAGCTTCGTCACAGCGACGTTGCTGTGGGCGGATCTGGAGAACCCATACATCTGGACCGTGCTGCTGGTGACTCTCGGCTTTGCCGCGATCGGGCTTGCCGACGACTGGCTCAAGGTGCGACGGCAACAGAACCTCGGTCTGACGACGCGGCAGAAGCTTCTCCTGCAGGTTTTAGTGGGTCTCGCGGCGGGCTTTCTTGCGCGCGCCGCGGCGCATCCGGCGCCGCACGCCGGCGCCCTCGCCTTGCCATTTTTCAAGGATGTCCTGGTGCCGCTCGGGGTGCTCTACGTGCCGTTCGTGATGGTGGTGCTTCTGGGTTCTTCGAACGCCGTCAATCTCACGGACGGTCTCGACGGCCTCGCGGTGGGAGCGATCGCAATTGCTGCCGCCACCTACACCGTGTTCGTGTATGTGGCGGGCCACGTACGCATTGCGGAGTACCTGCGCATTGTCCCGGTCTCGGACGCGGGCGAGGTGGTGATCTTCACCGGCGCCATCGCCGGCGCAGCGATCGGTTTTCTGTGGTTCAACTGCCACCCGGCAGAGGTATTTATGGGCGATGTCGGATCGCTGGCGCTCGGCGCCGGCATCGGCATCGTCGCCGTGGTCGCCAAGCAGGAGCTCCTCCTCGTGCTGGTCGGTGGTCTTTTCGTGATCGAGGCGCTGTCGGTGCTGATCCAGGTCATTTCGTTCAAAACGAGGGGGACCCGGGTGTTCCGGATGGCGCCGCTTCACCACCACTTCGAGCTCCTGGGCTGGACCGAGACCCAGGTTGTCGTGCGTTTCTGGATTATCGCGGTGGTCTTCGCTCTTGCCGGGCTGTCGACCCTGAAGTTGAGGTGACGGTGGGATTCGAAATCTCTTCCCGCGTGCTGGTTGTCGGGCTTGGTCGATCCGGGCTCGCCGCGGCCCGTCTTGCTGCCGCCGACGGCGCCGAGGTGTGGGTCACCGACCTCCGCCCCGAGGCGGAGCTGTCGGACGTGGTGGCGGGGCTTCCGGGAGGGGTGCGCACGTTTTTCGGGAGCCACCCGGATGCCTGTATCGACGGTGTAGAGCTGCTGGTGGTTTCACCGGGCGTTCCGGCAGACGCGCCTCTTCTCGAGGGTGCGCGGAATCGCGGGCTTTCGGTGTTGACCGAGGTTGAGTTCGCGTGGCTCCACCGGCCGGTCGCCCCGCTGGTTGCGGTCACCGGGTCGAACGGCAAGAGCACGGTGACCGAGCTCGTTGCGTGCATGCTGCGCGAGTCGGGGCAGGAGGCAGCGGCCGGAGGGAACATCGGCACCGCGGCCTCAGAGCTCGTGATCGAGGACGGTTGGGAAAGCTGGGTGCTCGAGATATCGAGCTTCCAGGCCGAGCTCCTGACGACCATGAAACCGAAGACGGCGGTCTTTCTCAATTTGAGCCAGGACCACCTCGAACGACACTCCGATCTTGACGGTTATCTGCGAGCGAAGCGCCGGCTCTTCGCCTTTCAAAGTGCGGACGATGTGGCGATTCTCAACGCCGACGATGCGGCTGTGGCGTCTACCTCGACGGTCGCGCGCCGGCGGAGCTTCTCGATTTTGGGGCCGGCCGATGCTTACCTCGACGGCGATCGGCTGCTGCTCGACGGAGAGGTGTTGCTGACCGCAAATGAGATGCGACTGACTGGGGTTCACAACGTGGCCAACGCGCTGGCCGCGGCGCTCGCGGCGGCATCGCTCGGCGCGAGTCCGGAGGCGATGGCTTCTGCACTCATGCTTTTCGACGGTCTCGACCACCGTCATCGTACCGTCCACATCGCGGATGGGGTTCGTTGGGTGGATGACTCCAAGGCCACCAACGTGGGTGCCACGTTGGCCGCTTTGCGAGGTTATCCGGACAGGTCGGTGCATCTCATCCTCGGCGGCCAGGCCAAAGCTCAAGATTTCTCGGTCTTGCAGGCCGAGGTGGGGCGGGCGGTGAACAGGCTCTACCTGATCGGCGAGGACGGGCCGGCCATCGGTGAGACCCTCGAGGGAACGGCGCCGTCGGAAAACTGCAGCACCCTGGGCGAGGCGGTGGATCGAGCTCGCAGATCCGCGGCGCCGGGACAAATGGTGCTGCTCGCTCCGGCGTGTGCCTCCTTCGACCAGTTCTCCGACTATGGCGAACGCGGCGACCACTTTGCAGACCTCGCTCGCGAGGAGGTGGCGCCGTGCCTATAAGGCAACGATTCGACCGTCTCCTACTCGGGGCAACGGTCCTTCAGACCGCCATCGGGCTCGCCATCCTCGCTTCGGCCTCGTGGTTGATCGCCACCGAGCGTTACGGGCGTCCGGGCTCCTATTTCGTTACCTGGCAGGCCGCCACGGCGATGATAGGCCTCGGAGTGCTGGTGGTGTGCATGCATCTGCGCAGCTCGCTGCTCACCGATCGTCGCTTGGTCGCCGGTGCACTTGCGGCCAGCTGGGTGCTGCTGCTGGCGACGTTCGCCCAGGCGCCGGTGGCTGCCACACATCGCTGGATCAATATCGGAGGCGTCTCGCTGCAGCCCTCAGTCCTTGCGCGATTGGCGCTGATCATGCTCCTAGCCATCCTCCTCGACGAGGCTCGGAGGGAGGGTTGGCCCTGGCAACGGCTGGCGGTTGTTGCCGGGATCTGTGTCGCAACCACCGCGATCGTCATCTTCGAACCGGATCTCGGCTCAGCCGCTCTCATGCTCGTTGTGGTCGGCGCGATGGCCTTCGTTTCGGGCATGCCGCTCAAGCTTCTCGCTGCGCCCGCGGTTTTCAGCGCGATAGCTCTGGTGGCGGCGATTCTCGGATCGCCCTACCGGTTGGCGAGGGTGCGTGCTTTCTTTGACTCAGGGGCGGACTCGGCTGCCAGTTGGCAGAGCCATCAGAGCCTGGTCGCCATCGGCAGCGGCGGCCTGCTCGGCCGCGGCTACGGTTCCGGCATGCAAAAGCTCTTCTTCCTGCCAGAGCCGCACACCGACTTCATCTTCGCCATCACCGGCGAGGAGCTCGGTCTGATGGGGCTGCTCACCCTCCTCGCTCTGTCCTCGATCATCGCCTGGCGTGGCTTCGTGATCGCCGGCCGTCTCGAGGACTCACGGCGGGCCCTGCTCGCGTTTGGTATCACCATTGCCTTTGCGATCCAGACCCTGATCCACATGATCGTCTGTCTGGACCTTCTACCACCGAAAGGAATCCCGCTGCCGCTTGTGAGCTATGGCAAGACTGAAATGGTGGTCACCCTGGTTTCGGTAGGCATCCTTCTCAACCTGTCACGCGAGGCCAAGGCATGAGTGGGCGGGTGGTGATCGCGGGTGGCGGGACCGGAGGCCACATTTTTCCGGGGCTGGCAGTGGCGCGCGAGCTGCGTGCGCGGGAGATCGACGTTCACTGGTTGGGGGGCCGCCGCGGGCTAGAGGCCGAGCTTGTCCCCGAACGCGGACTGCCCATCACCCTGGTCGATATTGAGGGCATCCACGCCCGCGGCCCGGCTGCTGCGGCCCGCGCCCTCGCCCTTTTGCCGCGCGCGGTCGCGACTGCCGTGCGTACGCTGCTGCGTGTCAGACCGCTAGCGGTCGTCGGGGTCGGGGGCTACGCTTCGACCGCTGGACTGGCGGCGTCCGGCCTGTTGGGGATACCGGTCGTGCTCCAGGAGCAGAACTCGATACCAGGGTGGACCAACCGGTTTCTGGCGCCGTTCGCCGACCTCATCTGCTGTGGATTCGAAGATGCGGTTAGTGCCTTTCCCTCGTTGCCGGCGGAGTGGACCGGCAATCCGGTGCGCGGGGATTTTTTTGATGTTCCAGATGTCATGCCCCACGAATTGCCGAGACTGTTGATCCTGGGTGGAAGTCAGGGGTCCCTGTTTATCAATCGCACGCTTCCGAGGGCCCTGTCGATCTTGCTCGAACACGGGTTTCGACTCGAGATTACGCACCAGGCGGGCGTGCGGTGGGCGGAGGTCGTACGGACAGCGTACCAAGATCTCAAGCTCGAGGCAAAGGTGACCGCCTTCCTCGCCGAGCCGTGGCAGTCTCTGGCCGAAGCGGACCTGGTGGTCGCCCGCTCCGGTGCGCTCACTATCTCAGAGCTCGCGGCTGCTGGACGGGGCGCCCTGCTGGTGCCCTTTGCCGCGGCTGCGGGCAATCATCAGGAGTTCAACGCCCGCACGCTCGAGCGTGCCGGCGGCGCTGTTGTTCTGACCGAGAACGAGGCGTCGCCGCAACGGGTGGCTTCGGTTCTCGGCGATCTGCTCAGCGATCACGAGGCGCTGCGCGCTATGGGGGCTCGAGCGCGCGAAGTAGCCCTACCGGGGGCCGCAGCGCGAATTGCCGAACGAGTATGGGCGGTGGGAAATGCGGGCTAAGCACCTCCACCTGATGGGGATCGGCGGCGTAGGCATGTGCGGTATTGCCGAGGTCCTGCTCGGCGAAGGGGTGGTGGTGAGCGGTTGTGATCTTGCCGACAACGAGCGCACTCAGCGACTCGCGGAGCTCGGGGCAGATGTTCACCGTGGGCACGACCCGGCTCACCTCGAAGGGGTTGACGCATTGGTGGTCACGGCCGCGGTGTCGTCGGACGATCAGGAGCTTGTAGCGGCCCGCGCGCTCGGCATGCCGGTCGTCCGGCGGGCGGAGATGCTGGCCGAGCTCATGCGGCAGCGGCGCGGAGTGGCGGTTGCCGGTACCCACGGAAAAACCACAACCACGGCTCTGATCGGCCACATCCTGACCTCGGTCGGGGCCGATCCGACGGTGATCGTCGGCGGCCGCGCTCAGGATTTCGGTGCGCACGCAAGGATTGGTGAGGCCTCGATCCTGGTCTGTGAGGCCGACGAGTTCGATCGCTCATTCCTCGAGTTGGCGCCCCACCTGGCTGTGGTCACCAACATCGAGGCCGAGCACCTTGACTGTTATGACGGCGAGGATGATCTGGTAGCGGCCTTCTCCTCCTTCGCCAATCGCGCCTCGGTGTTCGGATCGGTCATCCTCTGCGCAGATGATCCCGGCGCATGGGGCCTTCGAGACCGTGTGAGGCGACGGGTCGTGGGGTACGGGGCTTCGCCCGAGGCCCAGATACGACTCGAGATCACGGCCGCCGATGCCGACGGCACCCGTTTCACCGTGTTTCGGGGCGGCCACCCCCTCGGCGAGGTACATCTCCCCCTTCCAGGAGCTTTCAACGCCCTCAACGCCCTGGCCGCGATCACGGTCGGCCTCGAAATGGACGTCGCCTTCGAGGACCTTGCCCAGGGCTGCGCGAGTTTCGCGGGCGTTGCACGCCGGTTCGAGGTCCTTGGCAAACGGGATGGGGTTACGGTGGTCGATGATTACGCGCACCACCCGACTGAACTCAGGGCGGTCCTCGAGGCGGCTCGCCAGGCGATGCCGGGGCGTCGATTGGTGGTGGTCTTCCAGCCCCATCTCTTCAGTCGTACCCGAGATTTCGCCGGTCGTTTTGCGGCCGCCCTGATGGGAGCGGAGATTGCTGTTGTGCTCCCCATTTATCCTGCTCGGGAGCAACCTGTCGCCGGAGTCAGCTCACAGCTCGTGGTTGATGAAGCGAAGCGCCTCGGGCATCCGCGAGTGATCGTGGGCGCGCCGCTCGATCGGGCGCAGGCACAAGTCGACGAGATCGTGCGGCCGGGCGACGTCCTGCTTACGGTCGGCGCCGGCGACGTGGATCGGCTCGCAGTTGCGTGGCTTGGGGGCGCGGCATGAGGCCTGACGCCCCCCGCTTCCTCCCCGAACGCTTGCGGCCTCCCGTTGCCGGACACCGATCCCGACGTGGATTCGTCCTCCTTTCGATGGTGCCTGTGATGCTGCTGGCTCTGCCCCACTGGAGGGTGGAGGAGGTGAGGGTGGACGACTCTCCGCGTTTGCCGGCCGCTGCGGTCCACTCGTTGAGCGAGCTCGTCGGCCAGTCGGCGTTCGGACTCGATCTCGAGGCGGTCCGCGATCGAGTCGACGTGTGGCCGGGCGTCGGCGAGGTTCAGGTCGAGCTCGAGCTGCCCGCCACGATCGTCGTCAGGGTCGGGGCTGTGCAGCCACGAGGTTGTGTGCGGATCGGCCGCAACTGGCATGCCCTCGACGCTGACGGTAGATTTGCCGGTGTGGTAGAGGCGGCCGTTCCGCCTCTCCTGGAGGGTTTCGTGGGCGAAGGGGACCGGAGTCGCGGACTGGCGGCGGCGGACCGTATCGAGAAGGCCGCAGGCGGACAGGTGACCGGGATCCGGAGGATCACACCGGCCGACTATCGGGTTGTACTCGTCCCAGCTGGTGGTTATGAAGACATCGTTATTCACGTGCGTCCGCAAGGAACGGCATCCGAAACGGCCTGGTGCGCGGCACTCTCTGCAGGATCAGTCTCGCAGACCTGGGCGGATCTTCGGCGGCCGGATCGCATGGTGCTAGCCCGCATTTCTCTCCGGCCGCAACAGGAACCCAGTGAGATACGCGGGCCAGGGGGTGGGCCATGAATGAGGCCCGCCCGCTGGTCGGGATCGATCTCGGCTCCTCCTCGGTGTCGGTGGTGGTTGGTGAGATGGAGGAAGAGCGACTGGTCGTGCGCGGTTGCGGCGTCGCTCGCCACGATGGCGCCCGCAAGGGGGTCATCGCCAATCTCGAGGAGGTCGCGGAGGCGGTACACGTGGCGGCCGAGGAAGCCGAAGCGATGGCGTCGGTACCGGTCGAGGTTGCCCACGTCGGAATCGGAGGCACTCCGATCCAGGGCGTTCCCTCGACCGCTTCGGTGCCGGTCACGGGTCGCGATCACACGGTGACCGAGGATGATCTGCAGCGGGCGCTGGCCGCCTGCGCACAGGTCTCCATTCCAAACGATTTTCGAGTCCTCGATATCATTCCCTGCGGCTTCGCCCTCGATGGCCAGCCCGGAATGGATCACCCGGTGGGGATGCCTGGAACGCGTCTCGATGCCACCGCCTACGTGCTGTATGCCAACCGGACTCACGCCGAAACGGTGGCGCAATCGATTAACCACGCCGCGGTGGCTGTGAAACAGCTCGTCTTCGAACCGCTTGCGGCAGCGGAGGCGGTGCTGACGAACGATGAGAAGGAGCTCGGCTGTCTGCTCCTCGACATCGGTTATGCAACCACCGAATGGGTGCTCTTTACCGAGGGATCGGTGGCCTCGAGCGGCGCGGTTCCGATCGGAGGACGGCATTTCACCGCGGATTTGGCGGCGATGCTCAAGACGACGACCGCCGCTGCGGAGCGAACCAAACGGCGCGTCGGCGCCGCCCTCGATCGGGAGGGTCTCGACAGCGCGGCGGTTGAGGTGCCGGCCCTCGGTGGCGACGGCAATCAAGTTCACGCTGCAGTCTTTGCAGCCGAGATCCTGCACGAACGTGCGCGTGATCTGTTCATCGGTGTGCACAAGGTGCTGGTAGGTCAGGGGTTGGATCGGGTGCCGCGCGCCGGTGTGGTGCTCACCGGCGGTGCGTCGCGGCTCGAAGGCCTCGAGGATGTGGCGGAGACAATCTTCGGCCACCGGGTGCGGCCGGGGTGCCCGCGTGCCCTTGCCGGTCTCGTAGAACCAGTGTCCGGACCCGAGTGGGCGGTGGCATGCGGACTGATCCGGCTGCAGCACAGCCGTCGAAATCAGGTCTTGACGTCGAGCGGAAACCGGGGCAGCATCTTGGGATGGCTCCGTAACGCCCTCGGAGATTTTTTTGAAATGGGAGGTGGCTATGATCGAGTTTGACGATGGAGGGGTGGGCGAGCGGACCACGGATGACACCGAGGAACAGGAGAATCGAAGCCTCCACCTGGTGGGGCCGGAGCCGACGATTCTCCTTGACGAAGCGCCGGCACCGGCGAGGATCAAGGTCATCGGGGTCGGCGGCGGCGGCAGCAACTCGATCAACCGTATGATCGACGCCGGGCTGGGTGGAGTCGAGTTCATCGCAAGCAATACCGACGCCCAGGCGCTCGCCAATTGCCGAGCGCCGGTAAAGCTCCAGCTCGGAACGGAGCTCACGCGGGGCCTCGGCGCCGGTGCCAACCCGGAGGTCGGGCGCAACGCTGCTCTCGAGGCGGACAAGAAGATCTTCGATCTCCTCGATGGGGCTGACATGGTCTTCATTACCTGTGGGATGGGAGGCGGCACCGGGACCGGCGCGACGCCTATCATCGCTCAGATGGCACAGGATGTGGGTGCGCTGACAGTAGCGGTTGTCACCAAGCCTTTCTCGTTCGAGGGCTCGCGACGCCGCAATGTGGCCGAAGAGGGAATCGCCCAACTGGGCGAGCACGTGGACACCCTGATCACGATTCCCAACGACCGGTTGCTCAAGTTCGTCGAGCGCAACACGAACTTCACCGAAGCCATGAGTATCGCTGACGATGTTCTGCGTCAGGCAGTGCAGGGCATCGCGGACATCATCACCGTGCCGGGGCTCATCAACCGGGATTTCGCGGACGTCCGCACGGTGATGAAGGGCATGGGACACGCCATCATGGGTGTCGGTACCGCTTCCGGCGAGCACCGGGCGGTCGAAGCTGCGCAGCAGGCAATCGCCTCGCCGCTGCTCGAGGAAACCTCGATCGAGGGCGCCCGTGGTCTGCTGATCAACATCACCGGCAGTGCGGATGTGACCCTCAACGAGATCAACGAGGCCGCCGAGATCATTACCGAGGGCTCCGATTCCGAGGCGCAGATCCTCTTCGGTGCGGTGGTCGATCCGGAGCTTGGAGACGAGATCAGCGTGACGGTGATAGCGACCGGTTTCAATCGCGTCCCGGACGGCGCTCAGCTGCCGGCGACTCAGGCCAGATCAATGGCAGACAGCCAACTCGAGGAGAGCACGCCGACACGCACCAGTCGATTCCTGGTTCCCGGAGGCCCGAACTCGGAGTACGGCATCAACCAGACCGACGATTACGAGATTCCGGCAATACTGCGCAAGCAAATGGATTAACCGCGAAACCACATTCGGGAACGCCGGGCAGGCGCCCGGTTGATCCCTCGACCCCTTCCGCCACCCACCTCCCGGCGGAAGGGGAATTTTTCGCCCAGATGCCAGATGCCAGATGCCGGATGCCGGATGCCGGATGC
>Ga0164313_10001449_pt1 | contig 20950 bp, 20 predicted proteins | sample GuaBasSedimGuay4_FD_113735 | JGI IMG/M metagenome (GOLD analysis project Ga0164313, IMG submission 113735) | Subseafloor sediment microbial communities from Guaymas Basin, Gulf of California, Mexico - Guay4, Core 4569-4, 0-3 cm | ecosystem: Environmental > Aquatic > Marine > Hydrothermal vents... | reverse complement strand
TGGGATGATTACAAGGGTCCGGAGAACGCTGCCGAGTATTCTGTAGAGTAGGTTTAGATGGAGGATTGATGAGATTTATCATTGCTTTTAGCGTTTGCTTTGTTTCTGTTGCCGGAGCTGTCGATAACGGCTTCCCTGATGATCCGGCGGGAGTTGAGATAATCGACAGGGCATTTTGCAACGACTTCTCTTTCCCGTATGGAGTTCTCCTTTACCTTAGGCTTTTCAACGAGGAAGACCGCGGAACAGTTGAACTGTTCAGCGGCACTCCCAACGGTCAGGTATACACCTGGGAACTGATATACTCCTGGCAGCCCGAATTGTATGGCGGCACTCCATATACATTTCTTCCCGTATCTGTGATCAGCCTTCAGTCCTGCGGCAGCACTCTTCTGGTTACCTGGCTGGGTGTGCTGTTTACAGAGTATCATGAAGGCATAGGTTCTTTCTATCTGGAATACAATTTCGAAACAGGAGAAACAGACGAATTTTGGTCAGACTGAGTATTTATATGTGATCCTGACATCAATCATTATTGTGGAACCTTCTGTATTTAGAAGAACCTGAGGGAGATAACTGTATGCTGCACAAAAAAATCAAGGACGATCTGGATGAGCTGATAGCTCCGGTTTACGGTTCTGAATTCTCCGCAGACTCTCTTCCTAAATACAGGATGCCTGAAGATGATATGCCGCCGAGGGATGCATATCGCCTTGTACATGATGAACTCATGCTCGATGGAAACTCCCGCCAGAACCTCGCTACATTCTGTTCGACCTTTCTGGAACCCGAAGTCCGGCAGCTTATGAGCGATTGCGTTGATAAGAATGTGATTGACAAAGATGAATACCCGCAGACCGCGGAAATAGAGAATAGATGTGTTCACATTCTTGCGGATCTCTGGAATTCCCCTGAAACGGCTTCCACTGTCGGATGTTCCACAACCGGTTCGAGCGAAGCTGCTATGCTCGGCGGAATGGCGATGAAATGGAGCTGGCGCGCCAGAATGAAAGCCGGTGGCAAACCAGCAGATAAACCGAACATGGTCTGCGGACCCGTTCAGATATGCTGGCACAAGTTTGCGCGTTACTGGGATGTTGAACTACGGGAGATCCCGATGGAAGGCAACCGGCTGATCATGACTCCGGAAGAAGTTGTAAAGCGCTGTGACGAGAACACGATCTGCGTTGTTCCGACACTGGGCGTAACATTTACCGGTCAGTACGAACCTGTTAAAGAAGTGAGTGACGCTCTTGATAAATTCCAGCAGGATACGGGGTTGGACATTCCCATTCATGTTGATGGCGCAAGCGGCGCATTTATTGCCCCCTTCCTTCATCCTGAACTGCTTTGGGACTTCCGGCTGCCACGGGTGAAATCCATAAATGCTTCCGGTCATAAGTTCGGTCTTGCCCCTCTTGGTGTGGGCTGGGCGCTATGGCGAACGAAGGAAGATCTTCCAAGAGATCTTATCTTCTTTGTTAATTATCTTGGCGGCAACATGCCTACATTTGCATTGAACTTTTCCCGCCCCGGAGGAGAGATAGTCGCACAGTACTACAACTTCATCAGGCTTGGAAGAGCCGGTTACTCGGAGATACACAAGTCATGTCAGGATGTTGCTGTTTACCTTTCGGAGGAGATAGCCAGGATCGGTCCTTTTGAGATCATTTACAATGGCAGGGACGGAATCCCTGCTCTCTGCTGGAAGCTGAAAGAAGGAAGGAAATTCAACTTCAATCTCTTTGATCTGTCAGACAGGCTCCGCTCAAGAGGCTGGCTCGTTCCCGCTTACTCTATGCCCGCGAATAGAGAAGATCTTGTTGTACAGAGGGTTCTCGTCCGTCACGGAACAAGTATGGATCTCGCGGATCTGCTCCTGGACGATATCAGACGCAGCCTTGATTATTTCACCAATCATCCTGTCAGCATCCCTCTGAGCGAGAAGGAGGCCGGCGGTTTCAAGCACTCTTAACCGTCCTTCGCTGATATAAGTACGGTTAGAACAGTATCCTGTCCACGGGGATGCCGTAGCGGGTCATTATCTCTTCCTCTGCAGCTATGGCTTCCGCTCTGTCCAGGATGATTATGTTGCCGAGGTTAGTGGTCAGCTCAAGAAACGGATCAGTTCCCCCGTCAACCATCTCAACAAACTGGGAGAAGCTTCTTACAGATGTGCCGTTCACCGCTTCGACTGTCTCGTAGTTAATACCTTCATAGCCGGTGTTCACTTCAGCGGGGAGCATGAAGGAGAGGATGACTATTTCCTCCCTGTCTTCAGTCTGCCAGTTGTCAAACAAAAATGGGTAGCTCAGGTAATCAACGGTATTCTGGCGCCAGTCCCGGCCCCATTCTTCCAGATAGTTGAGCGTGAGGGGCAGGAACACCACTCCTCCGAATATGAAATACTCCGGTGGAATGTCGTATATCTTGTCGGAGACTAGAACGAGGTCGCTAAGAGTGCTGATGAGAGTTATTTCAACCGTTTCCATGATGCCATTTCTGACTATCTCGAGGGGAATGGTCTCACCTATCTGACGTCTGTTCACCATATAGTCCATCCTGGTTCGGCTGCCGGGTCTGAATTCCACTGTACCGTCCCCCGCAATGGGCTTGCCGTCTATCATCAGTATTACATCGCCCGGCACCAGCACCTCCGCTGCCGGTGAGCCGTAAGCCGTCTGGGTAACAACCACGCCGGCCTGCTCTTCTTCAATGCCGTACTTATCTGAGAAAGCCGGATTGCGAATGGTCTGGTAGCCGAATCCCGCGGAGGGGAACCCGTCGTAGATCCCATCCTCAATGTCATCAAAAAAGTGCCTGATGACCGGAACAGGTATTACATAGCCAATGTTGTCCGCCTGGGTATTTGTCTGCATGGCAACACCTATGATCCTGTTATCGATGATAGCGGGACCGCCGCTGTTCCCGGGGTTGATAGCCGCATCAATCTGCACGGTAAGCAGAGAGAGGCCGCTGTGAACGTAGCGGTAACTCTCGATCCTGGAAATGACTCCCTGAGTGGTGCTCAGAGCATCGCCGCCCATGGGGTAGCCATAGACCGTAACCTGCTCCCTGGGATAGGGAAGTTCTCCCAGCTCCAGAGGGTCAATGCCCTCGAAGAAAGATTCATCGTTCACGGTTATCAGCGCCAGGTCGGACTCATGAGACAACGCGACCACAAATGCCTGATACTTCCTCGGGTCGCCCTCTTTTCGAACCTGAAGATAGGTTTCATTACTCACGACATGGGCGTTGGTAAGGATCATGTTCCCTTCGATCACGCAGCCGGAACCATAGCTTTCCGCGAGACCATCGGTGCTCCAGGGGATGTAATAGTCGTAAGTAATGCTGTTTGTGTAGATCTTAACCATTGCCTGATCTATATCTGTGGCCAGACCTGCAGCGGTGAGTGCAAGTACGATAAGTATTGCCCAGTGTTTCATTGTAATCCTTACATCGGAGTTTTCATGTGTGTTCTTCAATCGTCATATTCTAATAAATGCTCAATGTGTCCACCATTTTCAGTAGCTGAATTCCTGCAGTTAATGCTAATCGCATGAGTGGTTTGACAACCGCATACAAATGTGTTTAGTTTATAAAGTTGAAATAATTCAACAAGAACAGAAGGGCATATTCATGAAGTATTTTCTTTTTCTTCTAGTGTTTGCCGCACTTGCCTTTGCGAACAATGACGGATGTACCGAGATCGGTCCCGGCTCCAGTCTGCAGGGTAGCGATGATATAACTCTGGTTCTGGTCAACGACTGGGTACTTGCCGAGAAGGCCCTTGGCCTTGATATCTTCGACGGTATGTATATCCTTGGTGCAGATAACAATCTGGATATTGTTCAGGCGTACGATGCAGCTACATGCGCTCCCCTCGGATCACTTCCTCTCAGCGGAGCCAACGGATCTTGTTTCGGTGTGGCCTGGAACAACGATGCCACCAATGACACCTATTACACAGACGACTGGGCCGGCAGCAACCTTTTCTTCACTGATGACTTCGGCTCAACCTGGTCAACCTATCCCAACCCGGCTGGTTCCAGTGCCAGGGGCATGGACTTCGATGGAACTGACTACTGGACAACCAACGGCAACGGTGGGGGTCTGTGGCGCTTCCAGCCCGGAGTCGGTGAGGAAAACATCGCTATTCCCGAAGTCCCCTCGCAGCCCAGCGGAGTTACGGTTTACCCTTACGGCAGCAACGTAGGTGTAGCTGTAACCGCTTACGGGACACTCAGCATCTTCTTCTACGAATGGGACGGCGCTACATTGGCATTCATCGGATCGGATCCTTGCCCTGCTTCCGGTGTTTCCAGCTCATACGGTCTTGCCTACTCTGAAGGTAACGGCAACATTTACTGGAGTTACAATGATGGCTCAAACTTCCATATCGCTGAGTTCTCCTTCGATCTTGTCTCGCTTGAGCAGACAAGCTGGGGAGCCATCAAGAGCAGCTTCTAGGTTAAACTGAAGCTATCTGCAGAGAGGGAGGAGCGTTGCTCCTCCCTCTCTTTTCTGTTATCACAGAGATAGGTACTTCTCTATCTATTCAAGTACCACGAACCTCCCTGTCTGAATCTCGTTTCCTGCCTGAAGTCGCACAAAATAGACTCCGCCTGGAATATGATTCCTTCCGATAGTACAGGAGTGGCTCCCCGCTGGAAGTTCTGAATCAAGAGTATTCTCGATAAGTCTGCCGTAGATGTCGTAGATAGAGAGATTAACATGAGACGGTGACTGCAGGGTGAATTCCACAGATGATTGTGTTCTCATCGGGTTGGGGAAAACTGTGATACCCGTTAATACTGCAGGCGTACCGGTTTCAATTCCGAGCCCTTCTCCCCAGATGCTATCCCTGTAGTATGCATCCAGCAGTAAATCAGCGTTCATCCGGAGACCATCGAGACCCAGCCCCATGACCCATCCTCCAACGACATGAAGAGAGTCGCCATCAGCCAGCTCGACCGGACCGAAACAGATGAGGAATCTGTAGTCGAAGACTGGATAGATCAATGACAGTGGCGCATCATATACGAACGGGAATGGCCCCGGATTATCAGGAATTATTACTTCCGGCGCATTCGGATTGCCCACCCAGTCGAGCATGTAGGCAGGTCCGCTGTGAAGGCCGTTCAGATCCGGGTTTTTACCCCACATGTAATCGTACTTCTCAGGATCCGTACCGGGATCGCTTTCCCAGTTCCACCATAAGTGACTGATTGGAATAGGATAGCCGTATACATCGATCGGTCTTTCGATGGATTGATCGGCTTTTACGATCCAGAAATCGAGCAGCCTCCAACCGATAAACCCGTTGCAGGCAGGACTTATGAGTGGCTCTCCCGAATCATCGTCTGAACTCCCGGGGCCATCGCCATCCCACATGTAACTGAGATTTCTTGGAACTACGAGGTATGTTGTGTCGCCCACTGTATGGCTGTAATGATAGAACGGCATGCCGTCTTCAAACAGGGTAACACCGGATAGGGGGTCCTGCCTGTAAAGAGTATCAGTGCCAACAACCTTCGCCAGGATCGTGAAATGGTCGCTCACGCCATTCTGGTCCACATCGTTGTCCGGAATACCGTCCGTTCCAAGGTAGTTGTAATAGTACCAGATGTTTTCCGGATCACCCGATGGAAGCGGGTTATCAGGATTCTGCTGGTACGTATAATCATCCTGAGTACTCGCATTTTCCGGCCCGTCGAAGGCATATTCGAACGTCGCATCGGGATCGTTGCACCAGATAGCGTGTCCATCGTAGTAAACAAGATCATCCAGATGGCATTCAGTAACGTCGGCGGTGGCGACGTCGCAATCTCCCCTGATGCCCGCTACGAATGCGTCGAGCGGGACACCCGGGTTGCCATGTTCGCTATGGTGCGTGAAAATCATCTCCATCGCCATGAAGTTATCGTATCCCGCTATGTCCCATGTGTAGTTCTCAACCCAGATTCCAAGACCGTAGGGAGTGTCATGATCCGGATCCCAGTCATCTATCCCGTACTGAGTCTGCTCGGGGGCCACGGATCCTGGCAACAGATATTCCATGGGATACCCATCGCTTGGCTGGAGCTCCCAATTCCCGTAATCGCAGCAGACCGACCACTTATCCGTGGAATCTGCGGGTGTGATATCACCATAGCAGCAGGTCCATAGATCCCCGCACCAGAGATAACTGCTGCCCGAACCAATCGGCCACTCCATGGATGCGTAATTGGCCCATGGATCTCCCCATAGCCCTATATTCGTAACCGATGAGCTGATGTTACCGATGGAGTGTACTTCAGTGACTTCAGGGGGGCGTACGTCTGTACCCGGTGATGAGGGATGAGGCAGCAGCTGCAATTCCCCGGCGGCAGCGTTTGAGAACAAAGCCAGAAGAACGGATGTACCGATGTACAGCGATAGCTTAAATTTCTTTTTCATTTCAATTCCCCTTTCCATTTATTGTGCAGTCTGTTCTGCACGCAAAATATCAACAAACAACGGAACCGATTTTTTGCAAAGCATGGAGTATTGAGAGCAGGAAGATTTGATCGGAATTAAGGATGCGGCCTCTGCAAATAATTGATTGCTCATTGATCCCCCATAAATCTATAGCCGTGAATTTTAATCAAGTCAACTCTCCAGATTCGCCTTAATTTCCTATCAATCATGTATATATACGACTCGTAACAGAACCTGTTGTTTCTGGAATAGGTTCCAGAATCTCAGGAGGGAGTTGGATGCTTGACAGGAACAGCAATGGTGACAATGTTTTAAGGTGATTATTTGTATTAATTGGCAAAGGAGGTTTATAAGATGAAGTTGATCCTTCTACTGGCACTGGTTCCCGCGGCATTTGGAGCTGGTGTAGTCCTTACCATCGACGCTCCGGATACAGGAATATCCGGACTGGCGTTCGGATCGGGAAGCCTGTGGGCAGTTGATGGCACGACCAGCTATGTGTATGAGCTGGACCCTTCCAACGGTTCCGTTCAGAGTTCTTTCTTCTTTCCTTACGGTGTTCCAAGTGGCATGGCCATAAGCGGAGCCAGCCTTCATATACTCCGCGCCGACGCAGGTACCTACTACGGTTACGTTTACAGGTACTCCACTGCGGGTGTCTATCAGAGTGTCTACGACTCCACCTGTTGAGGAAGCGCACTTTACCAGTCGGTGACTGGTGTCGCTTCCAACGGGACTTACACTTACGTTCTCGGTAACGACTATTATGGAGTTCCAACGGTCGAGTACTACAACAGCTCAGGTGTCGTACAGACGAATCCATACATGGATGATCTTCCCGCGTTGACCTCCCATTTTGATATCGCCTACGAGGGCGGTAACGGCTCCGGGGACATCTGGGTGGCGTCTGATGCAGCTGACAGCCCTATCAAGGCATACAACACCAGCGGCCAGCTGGTAAACTACATTCCCGAAGCCGACCTGCCTGCAGGTACGCAGTGCAGGGGTCTCTGTTTCGATACTGACGGTTACCTCTGGGTAAGTGATGATAATGCCGAAAAGATCTACAAGTTAGACATCACTACCGGAATCGAAGAGAGTGTAATCCCTCAGGAACAGCCCGGCCTTGCAGTTTCCGATAATCCGTTCTCGGGCTCGGTCAATATATCAGTGACCGGTATTCCCGGATCGGTCGACCTGGCTATCTACGACCTGTCGGGCAGAACCATTCTGAGGAGTGGATTTTCTGCTTCCGCCTCCTTCACCTGGGACGGAAGAACGACCTCCGGTGAAACCGCTCCAACCGGCACCTACCTGATCCATGCCACCAGCGGGACGGGGCAAACGTTGAGAATGCTGGTTACAAAACTCTAAACCGTACCAGCTGACAGTACATTGAAACGGGCCGGACATTTTGTCCGGCCCGCACGTTTTGATGAGGATATTAATCGAACTTAATCCTGTTCGACTCCCAGAACTCTCCTTGCGCAGGAGTACCTGCGGGAGTAGTTCGAATGGCTCAGAGGTGTGATTATCACTCCCCGGTCAAGGTATGACGAACAGTGAATGAAATCTCCATCCCCCATGTATATACCTGTGTGCTTCGGATTGTTGAAGATCAGCAGGTCTCCCGGCTGAAGGTCTTCCCGGTCAACCGCTATTCCCAGCGTTTCAACAGCACTTACTGTTCTCGGCAATGAAATCCCGTTGTCATTGAATACTCTCCACGCCAACCCGCTGCAGTCGAATCCATTACTGTCCGTACCGCCGTACACGTAGGGTACTCCAAGATAGGAAACAGCATCACTTAAGATGCTTTCCACAAGCACAGAGAGATCCTCATCCGGGCACGGAGTGTCCCCCTCATCATCAAGAACCGGCAGAATGTTTTCATCCATCAGCAGCGCAATATCATTGAGTGCAAGCTCAAGATATTCCATTGACCAGTTGCCCTCGTGTCTTCCGATCCCGTGTATGAAAAGAGGAAAATGCACGAAGTCAATTTTCTCTTCACCGATCAATGCGGAATATCTTCCGTTAATCACGACAGCAAAGGGGAAATGCGTATCCGGAAGATTGTACTTCCGGATCAGATCCGCAGAGGCTGAATCCGTAATGAGATGATATGTGATCTCAAAGTCATCTGTGAAATCCGCCAGCACTATGTTCGTCTCCGCGAGTGTTTCAAGCGACGGCGGCATACTCTTATGGAAAACCTCTATTGTACCGATTGATGTCTCCCCTGAACTAACCGTCGAAACAGGCAATGCTAGAAGCAGTATGGAGAATAGTCTTACCTTCATTCGCATATATTTTCTTCCTTAAATGTAAGCCTGACCCCAAATGTTAACTTTCAAGATACGGCCCCGAATGTTTATTTATTTCGTAGAGAAGTATAGATGCGCTGACGGCAGCGTTGAGGGATTCCACCCCACCTGTCATTCGCAGTGCCACCGTTCCGCTGCAGCACTTCGCAGTCTCTTCTTTTATCCCGCGAGCCTCCGAACCGATTACAAGCCCGACGCATCCCTCCAGCCCGTGAAGCCTCTCCACACCTCCGCCCGAAGCATCCGCTCCGATAAACTCCATTACATCGGAATTACTCCCCATGAAAGCGGCAAGATCTGTATCAAAAATTATCGGGACAGCTGAATTCAAACCGGCGGCAGCCCGCGTGACCTTCGGTGCAAATGGACAGCAGCTGCCCCTGCCTGCAATAATCGCGGCGCATCCAAAAGCGGCTGCAGATCTTATAATGGTTCCCATGTTGCCCGGGTCCGATATTCCGTCCAGCAGAAGGAAAACACCCTCTCTCGGTATATCGTCGATCTTAACTGAGGGAAGAGGGCAGACGGCCATTACTCCCTGCGAGGTCTGTGTATCTGCAATATCGCTGAAAAGTTTATCCGGTATCGTAATCACGGGGACATTCATTTCCGCAGCCGCCACCGCCACATCTCCGGACATACTGCCTGCCGTTTCGGATACGAATATCCACTGCGGCACTCCCCTGCAAAGGTAATCGGATATGAACCTTGGACCCTCCATAATGAACAGCTCATTTTTCAGAATTCCGGATCTGGAGTGAAGGCTTCTCGTGATCTTCAGCTTCGCGTTCGAAGGACTGACGATTTTAACCCGCATATTTCACTTACTGAGTATTTCCCGGATTATGGTGTCGATGTCGGCCTGGGGTGTTTTTCCAGCGAGAGCCTGAAGAAGAGATACGTCAGGCGCTCTCCTGCGCATATCCTCGAAATCATCAGGATACGCTTCTTCGTATGGAACCAGGACTATCTCTGAACTGGAGCCTGAGATTCTCTTTACCTTCCCGGCAAGCTCTCTGATGGATATTTCTCCTGTTGATCCGATATTGATGACTTTACCGACAGCATCAGGGTTCTCTATCAGAGAAACGATAGCCTCAACTATTTCGTAGACAAGGCTGAAGCACCTGGTCTGTTCACCATCGCCGAACACGGTAATCGGTTTGCCGCTGATCGCCTGCTCTATGAACCTCGGGAGGACCATGCCGTACCTTCCCGACTGACGGGGACCTACCGTATTAAAGAGCCGTCCTATCACAACAGGAAGTCCTTTGGCTTTCCAGTATGCCAGAGCGAGGAACTCATCTATCGCCTTGGAGCAGGCGTAACTCCACCTGCTTCTGCAGGTAGCTCCGAGAACGATGTCCCCATCCTCACGGAAAGGAATGTTTTCGCTCTTGCCATAGATCTCAGAAGTCGATGCGATAAATACAGGCGTACCGCAGGATTCGGCAGCCATAAGAATGTTCTCGGTTCCCTTCACATTTGTTTCGATGGTTTCCACAGGCTGCCGGATGATGTTCTCCACCCCTACCGCTGCGGCCAGGTGGATTATGGTTCCGCATTGGTTCGCCAGCCCTTTTGTCAGTGCTTCGTCGAGAACCGAACCAACAACCAGCCTGAACATGGGATTACCGGAGCACCCATCAAGATTGGAAAGACTTCCCGTTGAGAGGTCATCAAGCACAAGAACACTTTTCCCTCTTGAAATAAGCAGCTCACAGAGGTGTGAGCCTATGAATCCCGCCCCGCCCGTTACAAGGTAATCGTATTCTCCTGATCCGGACATCTCTTTTCCTTTCCTAATGAGGAACAATGCTGAGAAGAACTCCTGCAGCTATGGCGCTTCCTATAACTCCAGCCACATTGGGTGCCATTGCGTGCATGAGAAGATGGTTGTTCCTGTCATACTTCCTTCCCTCTATCTCCACAACCCTGGCGGAATCGGGAACTGCCGACACACCTGCCGCCCCTATAAGGGGATTGATCTTGTTGTCTCCCTTGAGAAACAGGTTCATGAACTTGGCGAAGAGAACACCGCCCGCTGTGGCAATCGAAAAGCTGATGGCTCCAAGCACAAAGATCTTAAGAGAATCCATGGTAAGGAAATAGGCTGCCTGGGTACTGGTCCCGACAGCGAAGCCAAGAAGTATGACAACTATATTGTTAAGACTTCCCTGGGCACTTTTGGCAAGCCTGCCGGTTACTCCGCTCTCCTTTAAAAGGTTTCCGAAGAAAAGCATGCCCAGAAGAGCGATGGCTCCCGGAGCGATGAACGCCGTTATCAGGAAGGCTATTATGGGAAACAGTATTTTCTCCGTCTGGGAAACCCGGCGCACAGGTTTCATTCTCCGCATGCGCTCTTCCTTTGTTGTAAGAAGCCGCATGATGGGAGGCTGTATTACAGGCACAAGACCCATATAGGAGTATGCTGCTATCGCTATTACCCCCAGAAGGGCCGGAGACATCTGGCTGGCTACGAATATCGCAGTTGGCCCGTCGGCACCTCCGATGATTCCAATAGCAGCAGCCTCCTGCAGGGTGAATCCCAGGAACAGCGATCCAAGCAGAGTGAGGAATATGCCTATCTGGGCTGCTGCTCCTAAAAGCAACAGCTTGGGGTTGGAGAGCAGGGCGCTGAAATCGGTCATGGCCCCAATGCCGAGAAAGATCAGAGGGGGAAAAAGGCCGCTCTTCACGCCGAAATAGAACAGACTGAATACCGATTGCTGCCCCCCGAGAACATCCTGATAACCGATCGGGATGAGTTCAGGATTGTAAGGAATGTTACCTGCTATAATCCCGAATCCAATTGGTATCAGGAGAAGAGGCTCGTACTCCTTCTTGATGGCCAGGTATATCATTACAAGGCCGATAACTATCATTACGATATTCCCTATTTCCATCTGACCGAATCCGGTATCATCCAGGTACGATAGAAGATCAAGCTGCTGGCTATGCTCCTGGAGGCTTCCTGTGATCCACATGATAAGCTTAGCGGGGATGAACATCTATCAGCCTCCGATTTTCATGATGACGGCATTTTCAAGGATGCTGTCTCCTTCGGATGCGAGAATCCCGCCCACCGTCCCGGACAGGGGTGACTCTATTTCGTTTTCCATCTTCATTGCTTCCATTATCGCTACAGGCTGACCCTTACTAACAGAATCACCTTCATTTACCAGAATCTTAAGGATAAGTCCCGGCAGAGGCGCGATAACGTCACCCGGCTCGAGTGAAATGCCGGGGGGAGATGTTCTGTTGGGTACCTCAGCGGCATTATGAACCTGGCGATGTCTGTTTATCACAGGGGTTTTTGATGTTTTTCTCATCGGTGCTTCAACCTTGACCTGGTAGGTTCTGCCATCGAGAGTCACGTCTACCGTATCGTCCAGGATTCTACCTAGATCAACAGTGTAAGTTCTATCGTTAATCGTTATTCTGTACTCGGGCATTTCAGTGACTCCTGACTCTGTTCTGCAGCGATCCTGATTCCTGAATATGTTCGGCCCTTCCGGCAAATTTCCACGGAGTATAGGGTTTCTCATGAGCTTCCCAGGTCAATTTCATATTCTCCACCTGGTCAAGAAGGCAGAAATGAGCATGGATTGCCGCAGATACAGCGGCTACTTCCTCGAGGGTCATGTTTTTTTCAGAATCCTGCTGTGAAAGAGATGATCTTTTCTTAAATATGCTAAGACCGAATCTATCTTTGATCCACCGTTCAAGGGCGGGCAGCATCAAGGCCAGCACCACAAGCCCTGTGAATACAGTTACCATGCCTATCAGCGCTATCCCAAAACCCCCTTCAATATCGGTATTACTGATCGCGACAGCCGCAAGGATCACTGCTCCTGCCGTTATCATAACGGGATATTCCCGTGCTTCTTGGGAGGCATCGTCTGCCGCTTTCCGGCAAGCATTTCAAGAGCCTTGATAACACGGAACCTGGTATTAGACGCTATTATAACATCATCGAGATAACCTCTTGAAGCAGCGTCGTAGGGGTTTGCGAATTTTTCCCTGTACTGGTCGACCAGTTCCTTCTTTCTGGCTACGGGGTCCTTCGCTTCGTCTATATCACGCCTGAAGATGATCTCAACTGCTCCGTCTGGTCCCATCACAGCAATCTCCGCTGTTGGCCATGCGTAGTTTATGTCCGCTCGTATATGCTTTGAACTCATTACATCGTAAGCGCCGCCGTACGCTTTTCTGATAATCACCGTTATTTTGGGCACTGTAGCTTCTGCGTAAGCGAAAAGAAGTTTCGCTCCGTTCCTGATTATGCCGCCGTATTCCTGCGCTGTTCCGGGCATGAAGCCGGGTACATCCACAAGGGTCAGCACCGGGATATTGAACGCGTCGCAGAAACGGACAAAACGGGCAGCCTTCACTGAAGCGTCGTTGTCCAGTACACCTGCAAGGTAGGAGGGCTGGTTTGCAACTATTCCAATGGAATGACCGTTCATCCTTGCGAATCCCACAACAATGTTAGGAGCGAAGGCACGCTGCAACTCAAGAAATTCACCGTTGTCCACGATGGCTTCAATTATCGTGCGCATCTCATAAGGCTTGTTTGGATTGTCCGGCACGAACTCGTCCAGCCACATTTCCATCCTGTCTGGCGGGTCAGTGCAGGACACTCTTATGGGATCCTCCATATTGTTCTGCGGCATGTAGCTGATGAGTTTTCTGATGATGAGAAGGGCTTCCCTCTCACTCTCGCATACAAGGCTGCATACTCCGCTTCGTTTGCTGTGAATTCCCGGGCCGCCCAGCTGTTCCTTCGTAACATCTTCCCCGGTAACGGCTTTAACAACCGCGGGACCGGTAACAAACATGTAGCTTATGTCTTTAACCATTATCGTGAAATCGGTAATGGCGGGGCTGTAGACAGCTCCTCCGGCACATGGGCCGAGTATGGCTGAAATCTGAGGAATAACACCGGAATAGAGCACATTCTTCAGGAATATCTTTCCGTACCCTGCAAGGCTCTCGATACCTTCTTGTATCCTTGCTCCTCCGGAGTCATTCAGCCCTATAAGGGGAGCTCCGTTCATGGCGGCCATATCCATGATCTTCAATATTTTCTCCGCGAAAGTTTCCGATAAACTTCCTCCGAATACCGTAAAATCATGTGAAAAAACGTATACCTGCCTGCCGTCTATGGTTCCGTAACCAGTGACAACGCCGTCTCCGGGGATTTTTTTCTTTTCAAGCCCGAAACTTGTGGACCTGTGCGTGACAAGCATATCGAACTCTTCAAAACTGTCTTCATCGAGAAGAAGGTCTATTCTTTCCCTTGCTGTCAGCTTGCCTTTTTCATGCTGCTTCTCGATCTTTTTCTCTCCGCCACCTGCAAATGCCTTTTCTCTGAGGGCATGGAGTTTATCAGCCTTTTCAAGAGAGCTCATTTTAATTTTCCTCTTCAGGTTTCGGATGTTCACACAATTCGGTCAGAACCTTACCGCTCGCTGCGGGATGTATGAAGGCGATTCTTGTTCCTCCTGCCCCCCCGCGCGGCGAATTGTCTATCATTCTAACGCCCTTACCGGTCATTGAATCAATTTCTTCTTCAGCGCTGTCAACCGAGTAAGCAATATGGTGTATCCCCTGGCCGCGTTTCTCTATTGCCTTCGCTATCGGACTTTCTTCCGACGTCGGTTCGAGCAGCTCGATCCTGGATTCGCCAACACTGAACATAGCCACCCTCACCTTCTGTGAGGGGACTTCCTCTATTCCCAGGAAAGTCAGTCCAAGACAGTCTCTGTAGAACGGCATAGACTCCTCCAGGCTCTTAACCGCTATACCGATATGATCAATCCCTTTTACACTCATTCTCATTCTCCCGTTTATTCTTAAGAAATCCGGAAAGTATTTCGCCGATCCTGTAGGGAGTTGTTTCCCCCGCAAGAATGGATTCTATCGCCTCTTCAATGCTGCCGTATCTGTCTATAATCAGTGTGCGGGCAAGTTCCCTTCCCTTTTCCCGGATAATACTGTTCAGTACAAGCGCAGTTCTTCTAAGTGCGATTTCCTTCCGCCCGGTTCCCGAAGCAGTACAGCTCCCAATGGCATCCGCAAGTTCTTCAATACCTTCTCCGGTCTGTGCGGAACACCTGATAACCGGGGGTCTGGCGGCAGGATCGGGGATAAGTTCAAGGCTGGCGTTCACCGATAATTCCAACTGCTCAATTCCGGGTCTGTCAGCTTTGTTAAGCACGATAATGTCCCCGATCTCCATGATCCCCGCCTTCATGGTCTGTACATCGTCTCCGAGGCCGGGCACCAGAACCAGAAGAGTAATGTCAGCAAGTGATGCTATTTCAACCTCCGCCTGCCCAACCCCCATGGTTTCGATAAGCACCGGGTTATACGATGCTGCGGCAAGGATTTCAAGTGCGTCTCTCGTAGTTCCCGAAAGCCCTCCGAGGTGGCCCCTGTTGGCCATGCTCCGGATGAACACTCCCGGGTCCGACGCGTGCTCCTGCATCCTTACCCTGTCCCCCAGAAGGGCTCCTCCGGAAAAGGGGGAGGATGGGTCCACAGCAATCACACCAACTTTATTTCCATGCCGTCTGTAGTACGAAATAAGACGGTTTGTAAGTGTACTTTTCCCCGCACCGGGGGGTCCGGTAATACCGATTGTAAGGCATAACCGCTCCGGGTCGAAAAGTGAATGCAGTATCGAGGAAGCAAGAGGGTGCCCGTTCTCGACCATTGAAAGAACTCTCGAGAGTCCTCTCTGGTTATTATTCCTTACTATACGTACGAAATCGTCTGCCTTGCAGGATTGCAAGTCTAACTCCGACCCGACCACTTCTGCGGGGGGTTCAGCGGGTCTGTATTTCCTGCTCAATGAAATCCACAACTTCGGCTGCGGGGGTTCCAGGTGTGAATATGGCTTTGAATCCCGCTTCTTTCAGCCCGGGGATATCTTCCTCCGGAATAACTCCGCCGCCAAAAAGGATTATGTCCGAACCACCCTTATCTGCAAGAAGCCTGGCTACTTCAGGGAAGAGGTGATTATGGGCTCCGGAAAGAAGGGAGAGACCTACGAAGTCGACATCCTCCTGAACGGCTGCGTTGGCAATTGCTTCAGGTGTCTGGCGTATCCCGGTATAGATGACCTCCATGCCTGCGTCTCTCAATGCCCTCGCTATGTATTTGGCTCCCCGGTCATGTCCGTCCAGCCCGGGTTTTCCGATCAGTATTCTAATTTTGCGATCCATTGCCGCCTCCGGTTACTTTCAATGCGTTAATCCCGCTGCTCGGCAACGGGAGACCCTGTCAACGGTTTTCATATTGCTTCGTTCAAACACTTCCCGAAAGCTCTTTCAATCGACATAATATAATTGTCTTTATTTCGTATGCATAACCCGGACACGGAGGTTTCAGTTTGAAGCACATTATTCTTGCTTTGTTAGTTCTGACAGCGATTAGCTTTGCTGAGGTAAGTGGTGATATAATCGGCGGATACCTTGATCAGATCGGTGAAGAGCTGATCTACGAAAGGGTTGAAAACGAGTTCATGCTGCTGGCGGAAACAGAGGATGGATCTCAGATACCCTATATGTACATTCTTGCGGACCCGGAAATGGAGGGATGCCTGCTTGTAGCTCTCACGCCTGGTATAGTACCTGCTTCCGGAGCCGAAAGGACTGCTGCCCTTGAAACAATTGCTCAGTTAAACTGGAACAATACATGGGTAAAGTTCGCAATAGACCCTGAAACGGGAGACGTATCGGCCATGTACACCTTTTCCACGGAAAATGGGCTTGGTTACGATTCTTTCGCAGTGATGCTCAACCTTCTTCTAGGCACGGTAGACGAAAACTGGGAAATTCTTCTAGCTATCTGATTACCTGAAACGGGGGGAACTTAATGTTCGGCAATATTGCAATATGCTGCGGCAGGGCCAGTCAGGCGCTCGGACTCCGTATATGTGAGATCCTCGGAATAGAGCCTGAACCTGTGGATTTCGTGCAGTTCTCCAACGGCAATCTTATGGTGAATTTTATTGGTGAGACGGTTCGCGAAAAGGATGTATTCGTAATACAGTCCGGAGAAAGGTCCATCTTTCAGGACAGGGATAAGGCTTTCGGTACGGTTTCCGGTGACATTCTGGAGCTGCTGCAGATGATATACGCTCTGAAGGACAGTGCTGGAAGGATAACCGCGGTAACACCCTATTTCCCTTACGCAAGAAGCGACAAGAAAGATAAGCCCAGAATCGCCATAACCGCCAAGATGATGTTTGATATGCTTGAATCGGTTCAGGCAGACAGAGTCCTGACCATGACCCTGCACTGCCCCCAGAGCCAGGGCTTCAGTAACATCCCGGTTGATCAGCTGCACGCTGACGAGGTTTTTCTTGATAAAATAGTCTCCTTCGGTTCGGATAAGCTCGCTTTTCTGGCCCCCGATTCGGGCAGCATCATGAACAACGACTTTCTGGCAATGCATGTGGCCCGTTCCCTCAAGGAAGCCGGACGTTCTCCGGATATTGAAACAGGCTACGTTAAGAAGGTCAGGATTGACGACAGCGAAACACCGCACATAAAAACAGTCGAGGGTATAGACGACCTCACCGGCAGAACGGTCATCATGAACGATGACGAGACCCTTTCAGGTAAAAGCCTGGTTATGTCTGCTGAGATCGCACTCGAACGGGGAGCGGAAAAAGTCTACGCTTTTGTCACACATGGTATTCTATCCTGCAGTGCAGTTCTGCGGATCGAGGACAGCCCCCTTTCGAAGCTGTACGTCACCGATACGGTCGAATTCGATACTGAGGCAGCCCAGAAGGTTATAGGCGGCCCTGTCACAAAGATAGAAACCCTCTCCGTTGCAAGGATATTCGCTGAGGCTATAAAGCGAACACATGAAGGAAAGAGCCTGAGTTCACTATTCCTTGGAAAATAGCGATCTTTCGGAACCCCTTATTGAATTCGTGGGAAGAGGTCTGATGGAAACGGTCAGCTTAGAAATTTATACGAAGACCAATGCCGATGCGGTTGCCAGAATGTGGTCGGAGAGCAGAGAAGGCTGGCCTCCGGGATTCCTCGGCGCATCTGAATTCACACCACAGAGCATCGAGATGGAGGAGAATTCTTCCGGCAAGCTGTTTACAGTGCTTGCTATCGAGGGTGACAGGGTTGTGGGCTATTGCAGGACAACCCCCTACGGAGGAGAGCCTGATGCAGCGTACGTCGCGCTGCTGAATGTTGTTCCAGACCTTCACGGCAGAAAACTGGGCAAAAAGCTTCTTCTGGACGCTGTCCGCAGAACGGCCGAAGACGGATATTACCGTATAGACCTCCACACCTGGCCCGCGAACCTCAAGGCCATGCCCCTTTACAAAAAAACAGGTTTCTTCTGGGTGCCCGACAGCATGGTCTACATGCAGAACTACATGCCCTTCCTTCTTGGCAGGACTGAGCTTCGGGATTTTCTGGGGGACAGGGACTGGTACGACTGCTTCGCAAGAGAGCTGGAAGTTGAACCTGATGAACAGAGAACCGAATCGGGGCGCGAAGTATTTAATTACCTGTTCAGAATTGGAAACGAAAACTTTCGCGCCCAGTTCGATCGCAGAGGAAGGATTCTCTCTTCCATTGAAACCCCTTCACTTTCTGCCTCGGTTGCAAGAAGCAGCGGGAAGATCTTCTATGGAAAACCTGTCAGGATCAGCTTCGAGGGGAATTCCCTTCCGCAGGAACTTACTATAGAATCACATAAATACCTGACAGCACCGGAATCCATAACAATGCAGGAGGGCTCCAGGGGTTTTGATGTCATTCCAGAACCGGTGGAAGTTCCGGTTCCCGACAGGGACAGGTCCCCGAGGGTTGCAGCTGTTCTGCCCGGCGACCACCCGTTTTCAATAGGTATAGGCATAAGGGCTGAAGAACCTGTTTCAATTCTCTCCTCGCCTGTGCGCAGGCTTTCGCCGGGCCAGAAGGAACTCGCCCTGGACATCAGGAAGCTGACAGAAGCGGGTTCTTTCAAGCTTGTGGCAAGCCTTGATGGAAATGTTTTCCACAGCGAAGCCTTCACACTGAAAGAAATCATTTTCCAGCAGGTGCGTATTCCTCTCCCGGAGCTTTCAAACGGATCTTGCGAACTGGGGCTGACCCTGATCCTTGATGGAAAGGCCGGGGCGGAAGAGAAGATCATCCTTGTCTCCGGTCCCTCTGCCCGAACCCCTGAGACTTTTCTTACCCGGAAAGAAGCTGTTATCGTAGGGAAGGACTGTACCCTTGCCATATCCAGAACAGGTGCGTGGGGTTCATTATGGATCCCCGGGGAAGATGACAGGGAAAAAAGAGCCGGGACCATAAGAATCTCCGCAGGACCGCCATACTGGAACTCCGATCTGCTCCACCAGGTGTACGATTTCGAACTTGGGGATGGCGAAGTTATAGCTGAGACTGCATGGCCGTCGAGACCGGGCTTGAAGTACGAAATCCGATACAGAATGGATCCCGAAGGTTTCCTGATAGCCCGAAGCAGCGTCACAAACGAATCCTCTACCGATCAGAAGGTCAGTTTCATCGCCAATTGGGGCGGAGGTTTTCCTTTCGTGGCTGGAGACAGGATCATCCCCCTTCAAAAGGGCCTCTTAGTCTGCCCGGAAGTCTACAACCAGATTCCGGATATGGCAGAAGACTACCCCAGAGATACGGCGGAACTTGCTGCCCCCTGGCTTGCTCTGTCCAGTGGGAAGAAATCCCTTCTGGCATGGTTCCCCGGCTGGGAGAAACTGCAGTACGGCAGACCCGAAACCGAAGAAATGATCATTCCTCACGGAGAGAGTGTCCAGTCACCTCCTTTCCGGGTACTCCTTTCAAAAGGGGACCTGAAAGACCTTCTGGCAGACGCAAGAATACTTGGCTGGGACACTGGCGGCGCATTGGAAAGAATGGATTTTATCAACCACAACATAGAGCCTGTCATGTGTGAAGGTTACGAATTGATACTTTCGCACAACCTCCTTGGAAAACGGAGCGGAGCCATATCCATAAACGGCAGCCTCATAACCGAAGGTTCTATAAACAGTGAAAAATCAATCTCGGCGGCGGTTAATATAACCGGGAATGCCGAAATTGCGCTTGGCATAGCCGGTAGGGAAAGCGTTTATCCCGCGCGGATCTTAAGCGGCAGCGCCCCTTCTCCGGAGCTTACCGAGGAGAATGGAATTCTTTCGATATCAAACGGCAGGCTGAAAGCTCTTATCGACCCGTCAGAGTTCGGTCATGTGTACAGCCTGCTCCTTGATGGTGTTGAATTTCTCATGTCTTCCCATCCCGGACCTTCCGATTTCGCCTGGGAGAAACCCTGGTTCGGAGGCATTCTTCCGAGAGTTATGGATGGAAGGGAAAATCCCTTCAGGCTCGACACTGTCAAATGCACCTGGAACAGATTTGAAACAGTCTCTGCCGGCCTCCCGGAAAAGGGCTGGGAAATGCTCTGGAAGGTCGATCACAAGAAGTACGGATCACTCGATCTTGCATGGAGAGTTTCAATGCTGCCCGAGGTACCCGTTCTGAAAACCTGGTTCTGTCCGCAGGCCTGCAGCGAGGCTTACCTCGGCGGTGAATTCGATACAAGAGGGTTCCTTTCCCCCGGAGGAGAGCATCATAGCGTTATACTTACCGCGCAGAACAAGCCTCTGCTGAGACAGGGCAGAAAACATGCCGGCGCGTGGTTCGATGCGGGACGGTGGGGCCGGGTGGAAACCCCCCGAAAGGGTTTTGTTGAAGCCCATTCCGTTAGCGAAGGTATCCTCTTCTCTGAGGATTATGCTGACAGCGGGTGTCATTTTTCCTTTTTTAACGCGCATGACAGAAGGCGGGAGATAGAGATCTTCTGGCTGCTGGGGAACTGCGACAACGATGAAGAGCTTTCTCGCATATATAGAGCGCAGCTGATCGAAAAATCCGACTGATTCTAAATGCAGAGGCGGATAACCGCTCCTGTTTTACCGCTGAAGCCAGATCCTTCCCATTGAGGAAGGATCGAAATCGATGGGATAAACCCAGGTTCCGAAATCATCTCCTGCGGACCTGTACAGATGCACAGATGCATGATCATCGAACAGCTCAAGAAGAGCTATATCAACGGCAAGCTCGATACACCATCTTCGCTCTTCAATACTGACT
>Ga0164313_10001448_pt1 | contig 20951 bp, 14 predicted proteins | sample GuaBasSedimGuay4_FD_113735 | JGI IMG/M metagenome (GOLD analysis project Ga0164313, IMG submission 113735) | Subseafloor sediment microbial communities from Guaymas Basin, Gulf of California, Mexico - Guay4, Core 4569-4, 0-3 cm | ecosystem: Environmental > Aquatic > Marine > Hydrothermal vents... | reverse complement strand
GTTGGGAATAAATCAAAAAAGGAAACAAAAGTTGGTGATGATAAAAAAATAAACATCGACTCTCTATATATAAAAGGAATTGATGGCATCAGTATTGGAAAAATTGAGTTTACGAAGTGCAAGTTTGAAATTTACGATTTAGTGAAAGAGAAGGTGGTCATTAAGAATGAGGAGTTAGAATTTGAGATCAAAGATTTCTATTTAATAGAATTGGAAGGAAATAATGACTACTTCCGCTTACAACTTGATAATGTTAAAGTAGAATTAACAAAAGAGAAATTCATGGTTCCGGGAGGAAACTATTACCTGAATTTCGACAGAATGTATTTTGATCTCGCCGAGTCCGTTCTGGAATTCGATAAAATAGAGTTTAAACCTACTTATGCTGACAAATATGTACTTGCTAAGAAATTAAAATTTACGACAGAAATATTTGATGTAACTATAAAAAAACTCAAAATCTCGTCTTTCGATGTAAAAAGGATGGTTAATGACGGTGTCTTCGCTATAGATAGCATTAATATTGAAGGGATGGATTTAAACGTTTTTAAGGACAAGAGATATCCATTTGATGAAGATAAAAGACCTAAAATGCCACAGTATGGTTTAAAAAATATGCGATTACCTCTATATATCGGAAAGATTATTCTTAAAGACAGTTATCTGAATTATCAGGAAAGGATGGAAAGCTCAACTGAACTTATGACTGCTATTTTAGCAGATTTTAATGTCCAGATCCATTTTATCACGTCAATAAAAGACAGTATTAATACAGGTAAACCAATGCTGATTAACTTACAGTCAAAATTTATGGAAAAAACCCCATTGACTGCAAAATTCATACTTCCTTTCAATAGCAGCGTTGATACATTTTATTTTTCCGGTCATTTGGCATCAGCAGAGTTAGAGGAATTTAACAGGGCTTCACTTCCTGCAATAGGTGTTAAATTTATTAGTGGACATTTAAATGAACTTTCTTTCTCAGGAAGCGGGAGTAGTCGTTACTCGGGGGGAGAGATGACAATGTTGTATACTGATCTTAACGCTGAAGTAGTTAAGAAAAACCAGAAAGATAAATCTAAATTTTTAAGCTGGGCTGCTAATACTGTCATTCATACTTCAAACCCAGGAAAAAATAACAAGCTTAGAGTTGCACAAATGGAAGCTGAAAGAGTTATATATAAAGGATTTGGTAATATAGTATGGAAAGCGCTACAAAGTGGCATTGTAAATTCGGTAACGCCAACAGGTAAAATAAAAAAGGCGCCGAAAGAAAAAAAGAAAAAAGAATCTGCTACAGCTAAGGATACAGATAAAAAAGAAACTAAGAAAGAAAAACGCAAAAAGAAGAAAAAAAACAAATAGAAATTTATATAGTACAGAGATCAATAATATTACTGGATGCGGTAATTGTATAAGATGTTACCCGAGGCTGTAATCAGGTTTAACTCATTATCATTATTTACACTGCCAACCGTGAAGGGTGTTTGCCCTACTAACCCCTTGTTTATTATTGTATTTCCATTTTGATCAAATAAATAAATTGCTTTTTCTGACGAAGAAACAATTCCTAAAGCTTTCCGTTTTCTGCCCAGATCAAAAAGTATTGGCTTTTGATTAACCTCAGTAGAAAACCCATAGCTAAACAACAACTTTTTAAACCGATCAAATACTTTTAATTCCCTACCATCCAAATATATAAATTCATTTGCCCCGTTACCTTTAAAGTCGGCGTAAAGAAAATAATGTTGTGGTGAAAACTCACCAAAATCAGTATATTGTAATGACCCGGAAGAAGAAATATATACTAGCTTACCTTTATCATTTGTTGTTAAGATAATCCCCTTGCTATTCGTGTTATTTGCGTAATATGAAGAATTTCGTGCTTTATTAAAATTACCCTTCAACTTAATCCGTTCGTTTCCTCTCCTGTTAACAATAGTTATGTTTTTGGCAATATCTGTTATTATGAAATAATCTTTTTTATTCGCTACTATCCGGGTAATTCTTTCCTTTACAATATCTTTAGTTTTAGACTTGCTCCAGCCTGTAACTTTTTTACCTTTAATGGTATAGTTATATACTTTTTTATCAGCTTGTGCAATCATCATCCGGTAATCCTTATTCTTTTTATAATCAAACAAACTTAAACCGTTCGTAGCATATGGATTTAGCTTGATCGGATACCCTTTAACAAAATTTCCATTTTTATCAATTAAGTATATAAAGTCTTTCGTGTTGAATAAGTATTGTATTTTTCCATTTTTGTAAAAATCTACTTCATAGATTTCACTTTGTGGTTTACCGTCAATTCTCTTTTTCCAAACTATCTGTCCTCGAGCATTAATTAGGTACATATTCGACATATTGTCAAAAACAACAGTATTATAATTCTTTGACTTATGATCCCAAACCAATGTTGGCGTTCCATAAATTATATCATCGAGCTCTACTTTCCAAAGTGCCATATTTTCTTCCTTTTTGCTTTTATTATGTTTCAAATAAAAGCTGGTGTAAAACATGTCAGAAGTAAAACTATATTGCAATGCTACAGCTTGTACATCATTTATATTCTCTTCGTACTTTTTTAATTCTTTTGAAAATAAGTTGTCTGCAAAAAGATTTGCAAAAGGAACTAAAGCACCGGGCTGAAAATAAATAAGCAGGTTTGATTTTGTAGATATATTATCAGAAAATATTTTGAAATTCTCATTTAAATCCAGCGTTTTACCTGTATCATAGAGACGGACAAAGTTTACCAGGCTTTCACTCGAATTTGCAAAAACAACATAATCATCAATAAATGTGAACCAGTTTTCCGAAATATCAGAGAATATTTCCCCAAAAATGTTCTTTAAAAAATCACTGTTGTTTATTTTTCTAAGAGTGTATGTAGCATATTTTTCCACTATTCCTGACCCGCTTGCTTTTGCCAGTTGAACAAACGACTTCTGCGAATTACTCCCGTTTTCCAGATGTATAATTGCATAAGTCTTCTTATTAAAATTATCGCCCGGATAAGCATTGTTTACCAATGCTACTTCATTACCTATTTCGCTGATGATTTCACTATATTCTGTCGACTGACCCGGCTTTAAAAACTTGCTGAAATTTGAATAACATTGGTTAATTAACAAGATTGTGTTAAATGGAATAATATTAATTACCCTATTGGATAAAGGAGCTTGTCCTTTAAATCGTCTTAAATAGTTATGTGCTGAATCAGTTACCGTAAATCCGCTAAGAAGGATCTCTTCTTTTTTAATTTTTATATCTGTTTCCGTCCAAAGAGCAAAATCAGATATTAAGCTGATTATTCCTTCTCCTTTTTTTGTAAAAGATTGCCCAGCCAACTTATTAAACTCTGAATAATTTATAAATAGCTGAGCATCTGCTTTATTTACAGGGCTTTTAATGAACTTCTCAAGTGCAGTTATCTCCTTTGAATATTTTAAGATTTGTTGTTTGTTTTCATTTCCAAACTCTAATAAATCAATTTGTGGAGATGCTGTTAAAATTCCATTATTAATTTTTACGTACAGAGAATCCTGATTATTAAAAGTTAAACTGAAGATATTTTCACTGATAACTTTAACTTTCAGGTTTTCAAATTTTTCTTCTAAAAATGAATACAGCTTATTTGAAGATAATTTGCTTTTTACCTGCTTCACCAATAGAGTAGTATAACCTTCAATACTGTCAATCCCCATGGCAATAAAAAGAGGTTTATCCAATAGAATATCGTAAAAGTCAGGGTGTTTTGATAAAATTGAATCAATGCTTGAGAAGTTATCAAACAGCCTGTATACCAGATTATTTGAATCCAAACTTCTCCAAATTTGGTTTTTCGAAGCAATGTCTTTAAGTAATGCTTCGGGATTACTAATTTTTAAAACAAAAACTGATTCCTGAGGTAAAATATCAACAAGGCTTGTTTTTTCACTTCCTAATTCATTTATATAAAAATAAATAGCAAATACGCTTGCTACAATAATTATTGACAGGACAATTCCAATACTTTTATTACTCATTATAAAATTATTATCAGTATCAAAATTAAGCCAATAAATAATCCTTTACTGACTATAATTGAATTGAATTGAACATGATTATGTTAATAGTTTATACTATTAAAACCTGATTAAATAGTAAACGTCAAAAACTAATTTTTAATTGCAGGTTATAGTTGAACGATTTACGATGATGGGGTGTTAAACCATATTTATTAATGGCCAATTTATGACTAAGAGTCGGATAGCCTTTGTTCTTTTCCCAACCATATTCCGGGAATTCTGTATGAAGTTTAGTCATATACTCATCTCTGTGTGTCTTTGCCAGCACTGATGCAGCAGCAATTGACATATATTTACCGTCTCCCTTAATAATACAATGATGGGGTATGTTCTTGTAGGAATTAAATCTGTTGCCGTCTATCAACAACAGATCCGGCCGAACTGTGAGCTTGTTGATTGCCCTGTGCATTGCAAGAAAACTTGCATTCAGAATATTTATCCCATCTATTTCTTCCGGTGAAACAACCCCAACAGCCCATCCAACTGCACTCTCTTCGATTATTATTCTTAATTCATTTCTTTCTTTTAGTGACAGCTTTTTTGAGTCATTTAACTTATCATTCCTAAATTTTCTGTCAAGGACCACGGCTGATGCAAAAACCGGACCGGCCAAACAACCTCTTCCTGCCTCATCACAACCGGCCTCTGTCGATTTACGGGAATAGTATCTCTTTAACATTAAAATAGTTAGTGTAATGATACAAAATGATCAGAAAGATAAATATTATAAAAAAAATATTTAGCCTTTTAAATCTTTCAACAGTGTTTAGAGCAACTGAAACGATAATTGTTGCCGGTACTGCAAGTAATAATAATGCTAAAGGGCCTCCTGAGAACAATATTATAATTATCGTCAACAAACCAAGAAAATACATGATAACCAATGTGTTTCGCCTTGTATAGTTACTCTTTTCACCCAACTTATTAATTACTTTTAATATTGAAAATATAATCAACATTATAGGAAATAACAGCAATACTATATCAAATACATTAAGCTTCCAGTTTTGGATATTTAAATGATAATTTGAAAGTTGTACTATTATTTGATTCCAGTTTTCAATTAACGTATCATTCCAGAAAAACCATGTGAATACAAATAGATAAGGTAATAACAGTCCCACAATACTTATAATAAAGTTTCTGATATCCGTATGCATGTTCATAATAAGTGCTATCCAAATTATAATAATCAGGAATATGAGCGGACTAAAAAACAATGAAGCAATACCAAGGAAAAAGGATGAATTAAAAACAACAGATACCGGATTCTCCATCAATGATAATTTCAGGACTCCCTGAATGAAAAGTATAAGGATCAAGTTAAGTAAAACATAGAAGTTAACTGAAGTAAATAACGGTATAACTGATGCAAATAATACAAACAGGACCAAACCTGTAGTATTATTTATGTTAACTAAATCATACTCCTTCAGAATTTGATTGATTGCAACTGCAGAGAGAACGGTGAAAATAAATGAGATCCATATGAAATACTTTGAATTTGATCTCATAAATTCATTATTCAAATCAAAAAAACCAATTACAGAATTTTGTTCGAAAATAAAATGAGGAGAAATTAAAGAAGGCAGCCAAATAATACAAGCAATAATAAAAGCAATAAGATACCTTACAGGATAACCTGAATTAAAATAGCTGATCATACAACAATTATTGTTTGTCTATGTATTTAAGTCGAATCCAAGATCTTTTCTGAAATTCTTACCTTTAAAATCAATCAAATTTGCATTCTTATATGCATTATCCAGGGCTTCCTTCATATTCCTTCCATAAGAAGTAACAGCAATTACCCTTCCTCCGCTGGTTTTGATTAAGCCTGTTTCGATGTCAGTAGTTGTACCTGAATGAAAAATAAGGCAATCTGATAAATTATCCGGTATTGTAATCAACTTTCCCTTCTTATATTTTTCAGGATAACCTTCTGATACAATCATCACTGTGGCAGCAGTTCTTTCATCAAATTCTATCTCTACTTTGTCAAGAGATTGATTTCCAGTTGCAATTAGTAGTTCAAGTAAATCGCTTTTTATACGAGGAATTACAGATTCAGCTTCCGGATCCCCCATCCTGCAATTATACTCAATTAAATACGGGTCGTCAGCAACTTTAATCAAACCAAAGAAAATAAACCCCTGGTAATCTATGCCTTCATTTTTTAATCCTTCAATTGTTGGCTTTACAATTCGCTCTTCAATTTTATCAAGGAACTCCCTGTTAGCAAAAGGTACAGGAGAAATTGAACCCATTCCACCGGTATTCAGCCCGGTATTTCCTTCACCGATTCGTTTATAATCTTTTGCTTCAGGAAGAATTTTATAGTTAATCCCATCAGTAAGTACAAAAACAGAAAGTTCAATCCCATCCAAAAATTCTTCTATTACAACTTTCGAAGAAGCCTCGCCAAATTTCGAATCATTGATCATTTTTGATAGTTCTTCTTTTGCTTTTTCTAAACTATCAATTATGAGCACCCCTTTACCGGCAGCCAGGCCATCAGCTTTTAAAACATAAGGCGCATTTAAAGACTCCAGGTAGGTCAATCCTTCCTCAAAATTATTTTTATCAAATGTTGCCGAGAATGCTGCCGGGATATTATTTCTTTTCATAAATGCTTTCGCAAAGTCTTTACTTCCCTCAAGCATTGCAGCCAATTTAACCGGACCAATAACAGGGATTGATTTTAATACCTCATGACTCAGGAAGTAATCGTGAATACCCTCAACCAAGGGTGCTTCAGGGCCAACAACCACTATGTCAATATCATATTCAATCACAATTACACCTATTGATTCAAAATCATCAAGATCAACCGGAATATTCATTCCAACATTTTTGGTGCCTGCATTGCCAGGTGCTATATATAACTTATCATTCAACGGACTTTCTGATATTTTCCAGGCTAATGCATGTTCACGTCCTCCTGAACCTAAAACAAGCGTATTCATAATAATATTAGTTTGTTTTTATTCCTTTATAAAACTTCAATTGAAGAAATTCAAAAGTAAGAATTACGCAGAAAATTATTTATATAGATTGTACAACTTATCATGAATTAATAACAATTTTTTCTTTTTTTAAATTATGAGTTTAAAATGTAAACAATCTCGTAAATTTGTAATCCTATTGACTAGATATTTTCAAATATTATCCATTTCTCTGGAGGCGGTTGCGAACAACAAGTTTCGCTCAATACTTACCGCCTTGGGTATAATTTTTGGCGTTGGTGCAGTAATAGCTATGATGGCGATTGGTAATGGAGCCAGACAGGAGATTCTGGAACAAATCAAATTAGTTGGCGTTAATAATATTGTAATCCTTCCGATTAATAATAATACTGATTCGAACGGGGAACAGGAAGAAGAGGGGCAGACCCTGAAAAAAAAGTACTCGCCCGGCTTGACTTTAAAAGATGCCGATAATATTCTAAAAACCGTTCCTTCGGTTGAAAAAGTTAGTCCTGAAATAATTTATCCGACACTGGCAATCAGGAAAGGAAGAAAACTTAATGTTGATCTTTCCGGGGTAACTGAAGAGTTTTTTAAATTATTTAGTCAAAAAGCTAGCCGGGGTAAATTGTTTAGTAAACAACACCTTGATGATGGTTCCCCTGTTTGTGTTATAGGTCCTGAAGTAAAATCGAAATTATTTCCAAATGAGAGTCCTGTTGGTAAATATGTAAAATGTGGCAATGTCTGGCTGCAGGTAATCGGTGTACTGGAAGGGATAATCTTTAACGAAAAGGCTGAAAATATAGGCTTAAGTGACTATAACAGAAGTGTTTTTGCACCAATCAAAACGCTTCTGATAAGATATAAGGACAGATCGCTTATCAATCAGGCTTCATTGAACAACTCAGATGTTTTTTTCTTTGGCAGAGGTAGTGTAATGATATCAAACAATGAAGGTAGTGGAGGAAGTGAAAACCAGTTAGACAAAATAGTGGTTCAGGTAAAGGAAAGTGAGCAACTGGCTTCAACGGCAAAAGTGCTAAAGAAATTAATGTTAAGAAGGCATCAGGGAGTTGAAGATTTTGAAATAAAAATACCTGAATTATTGCTCAAGCAAGAACAAAAAACCAAGGATATCTTCAATATAGTTTTAGGGGCAATAGCCGGAATATCTCTGATTGTTGGGGGTATCGGCATAATGAATATCATGTTGGCATCGGTAATGGAAAGAATTAGAGAAATAGGAGTGAGGCGAGCCACCGGAGCCACTAAAAAGGATATTGTATTCCAGTTTCTGGCAGAAGCAACCTTTATTAGCATTACTGGTGGTTTTATTGGAATATTATTAGGGGTTATTATGGCTAAAGTGATCACCGCTACAACAGATATTCTGACGATTGTCTCTCTCTGGTCGATCGTAATTTCGTTTGGTGTTGCTGCGTCAGTAGGAATCATATTTGGTTATTTACCTGCTAAGAAAGCTTCTGAGCAGGATCCCGTAGTATCATTAAGACACGATTAATAAAGGCATAAAATATTGGTATGAAAACATATTTGTTTTATTTCATAAGAGTTGTTTTAATAATAGTTTCATTAGTATTTACATTTTATTCTTATTCTCAGGAAATAACCAAATACGAGCTTCAGGAAGTAATTAAAATAGCCCAGGAACAATCACCTGATGCTCAAATGTCTAAACACAGATACAGAAGAAGTTACTGGAGTTACCGCACATTTAAAGCTACCTATTTACCCGGTTTGAGGTTAGACGCTACACTTCCTAATATAAACCGAAGTATCAATGCCATTCCTGCTCAGGATGGGAGTACAATTTATACTCCTCAAAATTTACAATCATATGCTGTTAATTTATCCCTCAATCAAAAAATCGGATTTACAGGTGGGGAAGTGTTTTTGAGTTCCGGTATTCAGCGACTTGACAATAACCTCAATGACACTTCAATAACGCAATATTTAACCAATATGGTGAATATTGGTATAAGGCAACCACTGTTTGCATATAATCCCTATAAATGGGATAAGAAGATTGAACCTATGAAATTCGAAGAAGCTCAAAGATTGTATATCGAGACTAATGAGCAGGTAGCTATTATGGCAATCAATCACTTTTTCTCTCTCTTATTAGCGCAAATTGAATTGGGTATCTCTAATAAAAACTACGCTAACTACGACACTTTATACAAAATAGCCTTAGGAAGATACAATTTAGGCAAAATAGCTGAGAATGAATTGCTACAGCTTGAACTTAATTTACTTAAAGCTGAAGCATCTATTGAAAATGCTGAATTAAATTATAAAAATACATTGTTTGTATTTAAATCCTACCTACGACTCAAAGATGATTTTGTCATCGAATTAATTCCACCAACGCATACGGAACATTATATAGTTCCTTCAGAAAAAGCAATTATTGAAGCAAAAAACAACACATCTTCCGGTCTGGAATTTCAGAGACGTATGCTGGAAGCTGAAAGCGAGCTAAACCGTGCAAAAAGAGAAGGACGTTTCGATGCCGAACTGTTTGCTTCATTTGGTTTAACACAAACATCAACTGCCTTTGAAAATGCATATAAAGATCCATTAGATGAAGAACGAGTTACACTTGGTATTACCTTACCCATTTTAGATTGGGGAAAAGCAAGAGGGAATATAAAAATGGCTGAGTCAAGCCTTGATTTAGTTGCTACTGCAGTGGAACAGGAAAGAATTGATTTTGAACAGAATGTTTTTCTGAATGTAATGCAGTTTAACATGCAGGAGAAACAATTAAGGATAGCTGCCAAATCAGACACCGTGGCGCAAAAACGATTTGAAGTAACACAGCGACGATATATGATAGGTAAAGTTATTGATGTACTAGAGCTTAATAATGCACAGATAGATAACGATAATTCTAAAATGAACTATTACAGGGCTTTAATGACCTATTGGAAAAGCTATTTTGAAATAAGAAAACTTACCTTGTACGACTTCCGTAGGAATATGCCAATAATAGTGAGTTTTGATGAATTAATGAATTAGCTTGCAGGCACTTATCATTATTTTGTTTTCTTTTTGATTCCTTATTTAAAATTATTCTTAATTTTGCACTTCAAATTATTTTTAGTCTTAAACAATAAATATTAATTACTTATGGCAGTATTAGTTGGAAAAAAAGCTCCACTATTTGAAGCAACAGCCGTTGTAAATGGCGGCGAATTTGTTGAAAAGTTCTCACTTGAACAGTACATCGGAAAGAAACATGTTGTTTTCTTCTTTTATCCTTTAGATTTTACTTTTGTTTGCCCAACAGAATTAATCGCTTTCCAGGATAAAATGGATGAATTTGAAAAAAGAAATGTAGCCGTTGTAGGTTGCTCTGTTGACTCACCGTTCTCACACTGGGCATGGTTAAATACAGAGAAAAATGATGGCGGTATAAAAGGTGTTAAATATCCAATTGTAGCAGATCTATCTAAAACTATTGCTGAAAACTATGATGTTTTAGCAGGAGAATACGATTATAACGAAGAAGGCGAGATGGAATTTCATGGCGAAGCAGTTGCTTTTCGTGGTCTTTTCTTAATCGATAAGCAGGGAATCGTTCGTCACCAGGTTGTAAACGACTTGCCACTTGGACGTTCGGTAAACGAAACCCTTCGTATGGTTGATGCATTGCAGTTTTTTGAAGATAACGGTGAAGTATGTCCTGCCGACTGGCATCCGGGCGATGATGCTATGGTTGCAAGTGCAGAAGGTGTTGCTAAATATTTGAGCGAGCACTAAAGATTTTATATATTTATTTTGTAAAGGTGTTGATTCTTTCGACACCTTTTTTTTTGATCAGTGTTAATGTTCCTCTTTCATTTTAGCTTTATCCCAATATTCATCCATTTCTGCCAACGACATATCTTCTAATGACTTTCCATCTTTTAGCGATTCTGTTTCAATAAACTGAAATCGCTTTATAAACTTCTTATTTGTTTTTTCCAACGCATCTTCAGGATTTATACCAACATATCTCGCGTAATTTACAAGCGCAAATAACAAATCTCCAAATTCATCTTCCATTCTATGTTTATTGGCATCTGTTTCTACTTCGTGTTTAAGTTCATTCAATTCTTCAATAACTTTATCCCATGCCTGCTCTGAATACTCCCATTCAAAACCTACACCTTTTACTTTTTCCTGAATTCGATATGCTTTAACCAGCGGTGGCATGGATTGAGGAACCCCTTCTAAAACTGATTTCTTACCTTCTTTAAGTTTCAACTTCTCCCAATTATTTTTAACATCCTCGGGGCCCGAAACTTCAACGTCACCATAAATGTGCGGATGCCTGTGAATGAGTTTGTCAGCTATACCATCCAACACATCTTTAATATCAAATGCTTTTTTCTCGGACCCAATTTTTGCATAAAAAACAATGTGCAGCATCAAGTCACCGAGTTCATTTTTTATTTCATCAAGATCATTTTCCAGTATTGCATCTGACAGTTCATAAACCTCTTCAATTGTAAGATGCCTGAGGCTTTCCAAAGTCTGCTCCTTATCCCAAGGACAACCTGCCCTAAGATCTTCCATTATATTTAAAAGTCTTTCAAAGGCTTTTAATTTATCTTCCATATTTTTTTACTTGAATTCTATTTTTGAAGACGCAAGGTATTACAAATTTTATCGTTCATTTTACAAATAGTATTTATTTACAAACTAAACAAGTTCAATATAAAGTGATGCTTTTCTTCTAAATTTGTTTTTTAATTCTTTTACAACTTGAGTAAAACAAGCAAAATAGGATCTATCGTACTTATTTGCATTCTGGCATTTATAAACATTCAAGCAAAATGTCAGGCGGCAAGTGGTAAATACTCAAAGTATAACATCATGGCTGAATTTAAAACTCACTACGGGTTTCTTTATAGCCACCATTTGGAATTAGACAGGTTTCAGGCACATTATCCGGCCTTTGAATTAAGTATCGAACAGGCAACCTGGGGAGGAAAACGCTGGGAAGGTGAATATGCATATCCGATCATTGGTATCAGCCTTTGGTTTTCACAGTTAGGTGGTTTTGAGGAAATAGGATCAGCTATCGCACTATATCCTTTCATTAATTTTCCATTGACTTATAATGCAAAACAAAGTTTGAATTTCAGATTAGGCTTAGGATTAGGCTACCTGACAAATAAATTCGACAAAACAGAAAACTATAAAAACTTTGCCATTGGTTCTCATATCAATGTGGCAGGAAGTATATACTTAGAATACAGACGAAAATTAGGTAAGCTTATTACCATATCCGGTGGAATTGGATTAACTCATTTTTCAAACGGAGCTACAAAAACACCAAATTATGGCCTGAATATTATTACAGGAAATATTGGCATCAGTGCTTTTCTTAAAAAACCAAATCCTGAATTTGACAAAAAAATTCTACCGGAACTTTATCCATTTGAATTTGATGGCAGAAAAGACCTTGATCTTGAGTTCTCTTTCTCTTACGCAAGTAAGGACATGACAGAACAATACGGAAAGCGCTTTAATGTTTACGGTTTCTACGTTAACCTCTTAAAAAGAGTCTCTTATAAAAGTAAATTTGGAGTCGGTCTTGACCTTGTTTATGATGAATCTGACAAATATATTCTGGAATGGAGTGGAGAAAAAGTAGATAAAAATATTCAGACTTTAAAACCAGGTATTAGCGGTGTTTACGAACTAGTTGTTTCCAGATTATCATTTATGTTCAATTTTGGGTTCTACCTGTACACAAAGGAAAAAAGCGAAGGAACAGTTTACCAAAGGTTAACGCTGAAGTATTATTTCGTCAATCAATTATTCGCAAATATTGTTCTGAACACCAATTGGGGACGTGCTGAATATGTAGGATTTGGATTGGGCTATAAACTTAATTTTATTTATAAACGCGATATAAAACACTAATGATGAGAACGGTATATCTTTTCATGATCATCCTGGTTTTTACTACTTCATGTAAGAAAAGCTCAGTTTCTGATTGTTTTAACAGTACCGGTCCATTAACAACTATTGAAAGGCCAATAACAGGGTTTCACACCCTTATTTTAAAAGACAACATTAATCTTGTTCTTGTATCATCAAATAAAAATCATTTAACAATAGAAGCTGGGAATAATCTATTACCTAAAATTATTACAGAAGTAAGCGATAGTGTTTTAACCATTCAAAATAACAATAGCTGTAACTGGGTGCGCAATTATAATTCACCTATAACAGCTTACTTAAACTTTACAAAACTTGATACAATAGAATACAGATCAATTGGAAATATAAACAGCCCTGATACAATTCATATTGAAAATCTGATGATTAATGTAACTGAAGGTGCTGGAGAAATCAGTTTCATTGTTAATGCATCAGTATTGCATTGTAATATTCATTATGGCACAGCTGACATTAAAATGAAAGGAAAAAGTAATGTTTGTTATATATATTCAGCCAGTTTTGGCCTGATTAATAATCTTGAATTAAGTACTGATTTTGTTTACCTTAACAACAGAAGCAGTAATGATGTTTATGTTAAGGCTAATAAAGTATTGGGGGTCACAATTGAAAACATAGGAAATGTATTTTACAAAGGAAATCCCTATGATATTAGTCTGAATCAGACAGGCACCGGCCAGTTAATAAAACTTGAGGATTAGTGCGGAATTTAAAAAATAGAAATTATACTCTTATTAGTTATTGCCTGATCGCTATAATCCTAATTTGGGTTAGCGCCAACAGGAACTGGGGGGATGGCAGATGGAATAATATAGTTTCATCTGATGGCAATGGATACTATGCATACTTACCAGCTATCTTTATTTATCATGATCTTAAGTTTGATTTTATTGATGATATATCGAATGATAGTTTAAACTCGAATATTAAAAAGGATTTCATACTCAAACTAAATGGAAATGTTGTTAATAAGTATTATATCGGTACGTCTCTTACTTTAATACCTTTTTTTGCATCAGGGCATTTGTCCAATATTATTTATGGATATCCTCTTGATGGTTACTCGGTGTATTACAGAATCTTTGTTCAAATCGGGACAATCTTTTATGCCTTAATGGGATTATTTCTTCTGATAAAAATATTCAGATTCTATAATATTTCTGATAAAATCATTGCTATTTCACTTTTAGCGATTGTGTTCGGAACGAACATGTTTCATTATATAGTTTCAGAACCTTCTATGTCTCATATTTATTCATTTGCATTTGTTAACTTATTTGTATACAGTTTTTTAAAATTCTTCAGCAAAAATGAAACAAAGTATTTTCTTTTAGGCACTTTCGCTTTAGCAATAATTACTTTGATAAGACCGGTAAATATATTAGTCGTTTTAAGTTTACCTTTTTTGGCTCAAAATCCAGAAAACATATCAAAGGGAATGAAATATTTAATCCAAAATTGGAAGGTGCTCATTATTGGAGTAGTACTATTCACAAGCCTTGTAATGATCCAGTTAATAGTGTATAAAATCCAAACCGGCAAATTCATTATATACTCCTATTATAATGAAGGATTTAGCTTTCTTGATCCTCATTTAATTGATTTTATGTTCTCGTATAAAAAGGGATTCTTTATCTATACCCCAATATTATTTCTTTCAATATTTGGGCTGATCTATTTATACAAGGATAAATTCAGGTTTTATGCTCTTTTATTTTTTCTTTCGATTGTTGTCTACGTACTTTCTTCATGGTGGCAGTGGTATTACGGCGGTAGTTTTTCACAAAGGGTAATGATTGAGTATTACGTTTACTTTTTCATACTTTTCTCTTTTCTTCTTCAAAAGAGCAAAATCATAAAGTTACTTACAACAGTAACAATTTTGCTCATCATAGTCTGCCAGATTCAGACATATCAATACAAGAATGGATATATACATTGGTCAGAAATGAATAAACAAAGATATTGGGACAACTTCCTGCGGATTGACAAAGTGATCAATAAAGCGGAAAAAGAATGGGAATAGTTAATATGCTTTTGCAAATACTACCCTTTGCTCAGAAGATTTTCCTGAATAAACACATATGCCGTCTTCCATTTTACCATCAATAGGGATGAGCCTGATAGTTGCTTTGGTTTCGTTTTTTATTTTTTCTTCAGTTTCATCAGTTCCATCCCAATGTGCCCATACAAATCCACCTTGTTCAATACGGTTTTTAAATTCATCCCAAGTATCGACATTAAAAGTATTATCATCCCTAAACGCGAGTGCCTTCTCGAATATATTGTTTTGAATGATTTCAAGTAGATTCTCAATTTTCGCCGCAATATCTTTAATTGCAAGAACCTCTTTTTCTAAAGTATCTCTTCGGGCAACTTCAACTGTTCCATTTTCCAAATCGCGCGGGCCAATCGCTAATCGTACAGGAACACCTTTTAGCTCCCATTCAGCAAATTTATATCCGGGTTTTTGCGTATCCCTATTGTCAAATTTCACAGAAATTCCTTTAGCTTTTAAGTCTTTCACAATTGTTTCAACCACGATAGTTATCGCTTCTAATTGCTCAGGTTTTCTGTAAATAGGCACAATAACAACCTGAATTGGAGCTAACTTAGGTGGCAGCACCAATCCATAATCATCTGAGTGTGCCATAATTAACGCGCCGATCAGTCGTGTTGAAACCCCCCATGAAGTCGCCCAAACATATTCCAGTTTATTCTCTTTTGTAAGGTATTTTACATCAAAAGCTTTGGCAAAATTCTGACCTAAAAAATGGGATGTACCTGCTTGCAATGCTTTACCATCTTGCATCAAAGCTTCAATACAATAGGTTTCTATGGCTCCTGCAAACCGTTCTCCTGGTGTTTTTACACCTTTAAGTACCGGAACACCCATCCATTTCTCTGCAAATTCAGCATATATATTCAGGATTAATTCCGTCTCATTAACTGCTTCATCCTTTGTTGCATGTGCAGTATGGCCTTCTTGCCAAAGAAATTCAGCAGTTCTTAAAAATAGTCTTGTACGCATTTCCCATCTAACCACATTAGCCCATTGGTTAATAAGTAATGGTAAATCCCGGTATGATTGCACCCACTTTTTATAAGTATCCCAAATAATTGTTTCCGATGTGGGCCTGATTATCAGTTCTTCTTCAAGCTTTGCACTTTCATCCACTTCAACTCCACCTTTTCCATCATTTTTAAGCCGATAATGCGTTACAACAGCACATTCCTTGGCAAAACCTTCAACATGGGCTGCTTCTTTGGCAAAAAAGGATTTAGGTATGAAAAGCGGAAAATAGGCATTCTCATGTCCGGTTTCTTTGAACATATTATCCAGTGCAGATTGCATCTTTTCCCAGATAGCATATCCGTATGGTTTTATCACCATACAACCTCTTACCGCCGAGTTCTCAGCCAAATCTGCTTTAATAACCAGATCATTGTACCACTGCGAATAATTTTCTTCTCTGGATGTTAATTCTTTTGCCATTATTTTAACTTTGGTATAATATTTGCAATTTTTAAAGAGAACAAAATTAAACAATGTTTACTAATCTACAAGAACCGGGTATTATGAAAACTCAAAAAAGACATATCGTTTATTTCCTAGCTTTTATCACTGCTGCATTGATGATTGCATCATGTTCATCAGTTGAGGATATTCCAAGAGATGATATTTACTATGCAAGAGGTACCAATAACCCAAGCCAATACAATTGGGATGATTTTCAGAAAAATGCGGAAAGTTATGGTTCTAATACTGTTACAAATAAAAGTAATGGTGATTCATTTGAATATAGTTCAAGTTACCAGGGCGATATAGCTGATAATGAATCTGCAAGCGGTGAGTACGATTATATAGATGAACATTATGACGACAGTTATGAAAGTAGACTAAACAGATTTGGAAGTAATAGCAGTAACTCTGGATTTGGTTATTATGATGATTATAACTCAGGTAATTGCGGCAATTATGGTGGTTATGGTAGCAATAGTTCCTCTAACTTTTCCGTAGGTTTTGGAATGGGAATGGGATATGGCATGGGTTACGGATATAACATGGGCTACGGATACGGCTGGCCAAATTACTATGACCCATATGGATATAACAGTTATATGAATGGATATTGGGCCGGTTACAATGCGGGTTATTATGGAGGTTACCCAGGATACGGTTATGGAGGTTACCCAGGATATGGTTACGGTGGTGGTTATTACCCAGGCTACGGAGGTGGATACTATCCTGATTATGGTGGCGGAAATGCAGTGGCATTTATGCCAAGGGGCAGCAATGTAACAGGAACCACAATCCCCCGAAACAGAGGTAATAATAATGGTTTATCAGGGGGAGACTCAAATGAAAAAACTATTGTTGCCGGTAACTCTATTTCAACAATGAGCAGAGGCGGATCAACAGTTGGAGCATCTACAGCTCAATCATCTTCTAATTCAGTAGTTTCTGGAAGAAGTGTAAAAATTGGAAAGCCTGAAAGTAGAGCAGGAACTGCGCAGGGTGCTGAAGCTCAAAATGTAATAAAGAGAAACAGAAATACTTCCAGTAATATTATTTCTCAACAGGAAAAAACATATCAAAAGCCAAAAGCATATCAGAATTTATCTACGCAACAATCAAAAAGCAGGTCAGAATATGTAAGGCCGACAAATAAAAGAAATCCAGAATCCGGAAACTCTGCGAAAATTAATAATACAAGGACAAATCCAACTACTACAAGAAATTTAAATAATTCCAGTTCGGGAAAAAGAGATATTTATACGCCCTCAAAAAATAGATCATCTTCGTATAGTACTTCTCCCCGGAGTAAAAGCTATTCATCGCCATCAAGAAATAATTCGTCATCGCGAAGCTACTCATCTCCATCATCAGGTAGTAAATCTTCAACAAGCGGATCAAGAAATAGCAATTTATCAAGTGGCAGCAGTTCGAGATCTTCGGGTTCAAGTTCTGGAGGAGGTAGCAGGTCTTCGGGTTCAAGTTCTGGAGGAGGAAGCCCTAAAAGAAGGTAAGTTGCTAAATACCATCTGATTAGTTCTAATTAAATAATTAAATCATGAAAAGATCAATCATCATAACGGGTCTTCTATTCCTGACCTATATCCTGACAGCACAGTATGCAGAAGATGCACTTCGCTTCTCTCAAATATACTACCAGGGAACCGCAAGAAGCATGGCAGTAGGTGGAGCATTCGGAGCTCTTGGAGGAGATTTCTCAGTATTGGGTACTAACCCGGGCGGAATAGCAGTTTTCAGGAAAAGTGAGATTTCAGGAACACCAAGCTATACCTACCGTAATGTAACTTCCTTATACAATGGAATGATACAAGAGGACAACAAATCTATTCTTGCTTTTAACAACCTGGGGTATGTGAATGCCAAGCGAATTGGAAGGGGAGGAAAAGGATGGAAGTATTATCAATTTGCAATAGGTATGAATAGACTTAATAATTACAACACCAGTAGTTATATGCAGGGAGAAAACCAAAGCAGTTCACGTGTCGACACCTATCTTGATGAAGCTATTAATTTTCTTGATAATGGTGGCAGTTTAGATCAATTACTGGAACATGATCCATTTTATGTTGGACCGGCCTGGGAAACATATTTAATGGATACCCTGACATTTGACGGCCAAACATATCTTGTTTCACCTGTACCTCCAGGTGGAATATTACAAACACAGCGTATTGAAAGCCGTGGTTCTACAAACGAATGGTTTGTTTCCGGCGGTGCCAATTTTAACGATATTTTATATATAGGAGCAACATTAGGATTACCTTATATCAGATATTTCCGCGAATCATTTTATTCTGAAACCGATATTGCCGACACCATTGATACATTTGATGATTGGAGTGTTTCAGAAAGCTTGAAAACCAAAGGAATGGGAATTAATTTTAAGATCGGTGTTATTGTAAGGCCAATTGACTGGCTGCGAATTGGTGTAGCTTATCATACACCCACCTATTACTGGGGATTAAGAGATACCTGGAATACCTACACAACAAGTAGCGTATATGGATACAGTATTGATGAATGGGTTAACAGCGATTACAATTCTATCTTAGGTGAATATAAATATAAGCTGACAACGCCCATGAGGTTTATTGGTGATTTGGGATTTGTTATTAAAGAACGTGGGTTTATCTCAGCAGAATACGAATATGTGAATTATGGCAGTGCCAAATTAAACTCAAACAATTATAAATTCGCATCTGAAAATGATGATATTAAAACCTATTTTACAAGTACACATAATTTCAGGGCAGGAACTGAATGGAGGTTCTCCAGCATAAGTGTAAGAGGTGGATACGCACTTTACGCAAGCCCCTATAAAAATAACATCAATGATGGCAGCAGGCAGTCGTATTCAGGAGGCTTGGGTTACAGAGGAGATAAGTATGCGATTGACTTCGCCTATGTATATTCGAAAATGAGTGAAGATTACTATATGTATATTTATAGCGACCCTAATACAGGAGATGACATAAGCCCAAAAGTTGAAAACCAATTAACCGAGAGTTCATTTATTTTCACTTTTAAGTATTTTTTTAATAAGTAATTCTCTAATCTGAAACTCTTTTTAATCCTTCTTGAGCTCTTCTTTTTATGCTGTTTTTGTATTGCTCAAAATTCAGTTCAAGGCAAACTGAATAGTTCTTCTTAGCCAATGGTATATTTCCTTCCATCTCATAAATTGCACCTAATTTAAGCGCAGCATTTGCAGCACAATAACTATCCAAAACTTTACCTTTTTCAATTGCATCAGAATAAAATTCCTTTGCTTTTAAATAGTCTTCCATGCAATTATATATCCTTGCTTTTCGATAAACATAATCTACTTTTTCTACTAGTGAATAATTAGTTGTATCTGTACTATTCAATACATCCAAAGCATGAGTATAATATCCGCCATCAAATAAAATTCTTGCTATTAACAAATCTTTATTAGGAAAATGCATGCTTTGCGATTCTTGCAATGCTTCCTTATCTATGCCAATATTTGTTGTTCCGTATAGCTTTACACGCTCCAAATAATCCAGAAATAAGCTTGTATCACTTTGCAAAAATGCAGCCCAGGCTTTCTTACGCCACGCATCCTTATTATAATTTTCACCTTTAAAATTCTGTGTAAATAAGTCATATTTCTCAATTGAGCTATTCCATTTTTGGGCTCTTAATAAACATTCACCAAATAAGTATTCCAAATAATAAAAAGGATAAGTTTTTGTATTAACCCAATCAATATCTTCAAGTAACTTCAAGGCTTTATCATTTTCACCTGATCTCATTAATAAGTTAATCTTAAGGAATGTAACGAGTAATACTGAATCATCAATTAAAGAGGTTTCATCTAAGAGATAATTTATTTTGTGCTTATCCGGATTTATATTAATCTCAATAAATCCGGAATAAAATAAGGTTTCATAATATAAGTGGGAGTATTGAGTTTCTTCTTTTGTTATCATTAAAAATTCAGATAACTCCTCTTTTCCTTGTTTAATCTCTCCCTCCATAGAAAACAGACTCATTATCCATCTGTATTTGTCAGGAACCAAACCAACAATGATATGAAGTATTCCCTGAGATAATAAATTAAGCTTAAAATCGGGAAACTCATTTGTATTGTCTTCTATAAGTTTATAGGCATTGTTAAATTCAATTGCAGCTGAAAAAAAATCTCCTAACGTGATTTTAGTTAAGGACCATTGGAGATGCATGTTTCCAAGCATGAGTTTTTTATACCTGCACGTATCATTTAGTTGACTAATAAGATAGAATTTATCAGACTTATTTGCATCTAGTTTCTCATAAAGTATTTTATCCTGGCTTACAAACAAGCTTATAAAATCGATATAGTTTCGTAAATATGGAACATACACATTATCCTCATGCAATTGTTCTTCT
>Ga0164313_10001447_pt1 | contig 20960 bp, 18 predicted proteins | sample GuaBasSedimGuay4_FD_113735 | JGI IMG/M metagenome (GOLD analysis project Ga0164313, IMG submission 113735) | Subseafloor sediment microbial communities from Guaymas Basin, Gulf of California, Mexico - Guay4, Core 4569-4, 0-3 cm | ecosystem: Environmental > Aquatic > Marine > Hydrothermal vents... | reverse complement strand
TTCTCCTGGGTCACGTGGTACTGCTCGGGAGTGAGCTTCTCCCGAAGCTCCTGATCACTCATCTGGATTCCTCCTCGTGATTCGTCGCGGTCGTCTGTCGCCGCGGCCGGTAGGCTCGTGACAGTAAGTGCGCCAATGCACAGTCCGGCGGCTACGGTGATGATCGTGCTCTGTTTCATTTCTCTTCCCCCCACAGCTCAGCGATGCGCCGGTCGCGCCCGCAACCCTTGCGGTAGTAGGCATAACGTCGCGGGTTCTTCTTGGAGTAGTCCTGGTGATATGCCTCCGCCGGGTAGAAGGCGGTAGCGGCGGTGATCTCGGTGACGATTGGTGCCGGGAAGGGCTTGCTCTCCTCGAGCTCCGCCTTCGAGCGTTGTGCGGTTTTAAGCTGCGCGTCGTCGTGATAGAAAATTGCGCTCCGGTACTGACTGCCGACATCGCAGAACTGGCGATCACTCACGGTCGGATCGATGCTGTGCCAGAAGATCGGCAGGAGCTCGCCGAAGCTGATGACCGTTGGGTCAAAGACAATGCGCACCGCTTCTGTGTGACCTGTGACGCCGGCCGAAACCTGTTTGTACGTAGGATTGGCCTCAGTGCCGCCGGTGTATCCGGAGGTCACGGAGAGAACTCCCTCGATTTTTTCGAAGTCGGCTTCCATGCACCAGAAACAGCCGCCCGCGAGAGTGGCGTAGGCAGTCTCGCTGCGATCACCGGCCGCCGCCGGAACCGTCACAAATGCCGCCATCAGCAAGACCGCCACGAACCGTGCGTGAGCTTTTGACCGATGCACTCTCATCGCTCATCCTCCACTTCCACCTATGTAATGCCGAAAGAGCGGGAAAAGTTTCCCGCTATCCCGAATTCCCCCCTCCGCCCGTCTCCGTGCCCGCCCGCCGTCCGCGGTCTGCGACCGCGGCCACGCGGCCTCGGCCGACGTCTCCTCCGAGAGCAAGCCCTCGTCGGAGCCATTGGCCTCGCCCGCTGCGCGCCTTTGGCGCGCCGGCGGGCTGCTCCTTGCCGGACCACATACCCCCCACCTTGTATTGGATCGCGCCGATTCCGGACCTCTGGCCGCGTTTTCCTCCATCCGCTTCGTCGGGACGACCGGACGGTCTATCCCTCCTCGCTCCAGTCGGAGAAACGCACCCAGAGGCCCAAACTCGTCGCGATCGCGGAATCTCCGCTGCGCTGCGATTCCGCGAGGCCTGGTTCAGTCCTGTTACCCCCGAGGTCGGCGCGGCGGCTTCGCCGCCCCTGCCGCTGCTGCTACGGGCCTCTGCTGCGGTCCGCGATACGCCGCAATCTGGCGCGCGCAAGCGCGCACCATCTCACGACGTCTCGCGGACCTCGCGACGAGGCTCTCCGCAACAGCGGCGCGCCGACTGTAGGCTCCGAGTGGAGATTTCAAGTTGGGGGTGGGTGGGAGGGTGCTCAAGACTCAAGACTCTTCCGAGGATTGGAGGGCACATTACGGTGGCACCGAGGCTCAGTTGAGAAACTCTCTGTGTTTTCCTCTGTGTCCTCTCTGTGCCTCTGTGGTTCTTCGGGTGCGTGGCCGGCAAATCCGAAATCCGAAATCCGAAATCATGCAGCCCGGGTTACGATAACCACATGCCACATGTCGTGACTGGTCTCGAGGTGCTTTTGGAGACGCCGGAGTTGATCGCCGGCCGGCGGTGGGCTCTGCTCGCCAACCACGCGGCGGTGACTGCGGACCTCGACCCGGCCCGTGTCGTGCTGGCGGCTGCCGGGACAGGCAAGCTGGTTCGGCTCTTTGCCCCGGAGCACGGGCTCGACGGGATCGCTCAGGACATGGAGGCGGTGGCTGATTTTGGAGACCCCCTCACAGGGTGCGACATTCGGTCGCTCTACGGCAGCGATGCTGACTCCCTTGAACCCTCCTCTGAGGATCTCGCCGACATCGATGTGCTGGTGGTGGATCTTCCGGACATCGGCGCCCGTTACTACACCTTTGCCGCCACCATGGACTCGGCCATGGCCGTGTGCGACCGAACTGGTGCCGAGGTGGTGGTGCTCGACCGCCCGAATCCGATCGGAGGCGCGGTGCGCGAGGGCGGGATGGTGGAGCCGGGGTTCGAGAGCTTCGTGTCGCAGCTGCCCGTGCCGGTGCGACACGGCCTGACGTTGGGCGAAATTGCGCTCCTCTTGCAACGCGAGCGGTACCCGCAGACCGAGCTGACGGTCGTACCCTGCCAGGGGTGGCGGCGGAGTGATTGGCTGGACGCCACGGGGCTGCCGTGGGTGCTGCCGAGCCCCAATATGCCGACCCTGGAGACCGCCGCCATCTACCCCGGTCTTTGCCTGGTCGAAGCGACCACGTTGTCGGAGGGGCGGGGGACGACCCGCCCCTTCCACCTGGTCGGTGCGCCCTGGGTCGACGCGGAACGGCTGGTGGGCGAGCTTCGCGATCTTGGCTTGCCAGGCATCGCGATGCGCTCGATGCGGTTTCGTCCGGAGTTTGGAAAGCACGCAGGCTCAGTGTGCGCGGGGGTCGAGCTTCATGTCACCGACCGTCGGACGCTCCAGCCGGTGGCCCTCGGACTGCATCTCTTGAAGACCGTTCACGATCTCCACCCCGACGATTTCGGTTGGCGCACCGATCCGTACGAGTTCGTGAGTGACGTGCCCGCACTCGATTTACTGACCGGCTCGGCAGCCGCGCGGTCACGCCTCGAGCAGGGAGATCCTCTTGAATCGCTCCTCGAAGAATGGCGCATCGCGGTGAAGGATTTCGATGAGACCCTCGGCGGGATCCTCCTCTATCGCTGAGCCGACCGCAGGCGCGTGACCTCCTCCACGATGCGGACCGCGGCGCGGTTGACGTCGTCGGCGGTGGTGAAGCGTCCCACGCTGAGCCGTAGGGAGGCCTTGGCGAGGGCGGGTTTCACACCCATGGCCAGCAGCACCGGTGATGCCTGCGAGTGAGCCGAGGTACAGGCCGATCCGGTGCTCACTGCGAGGTCGGGCAAGGAAGCCAGGAGGGCGTTGCCCTCAATGCCGGCAAAGGAGAGATTGCTGGTGCCGGGCAGTCGATGGGCCATCGACCCGTTCACCGAACAGTCGTCCAACTTGCCGACTACTTCGGCCTCGAGCCGGTTGCGGAGATCCGCCAATCGGCCCATCTCGCTCTCGAGGTCCCCGCAGGCGATTTCGAGAGCGCGAGCGAGGGCCACCGCACCGGGCAAATTGGGTGTGCCCGAACGCAGGCCGTGCTCATGACCGCCGCCTCGGACCAGGGGAGGAAGGCGGAGGGGCGGTCGTGATCGCCGCATGAAAAGGGCGCCGATTCCCTTCGGCCCATAGAGCTTGTGGCCCGACAGGGTGAGCAGATCGATGTTGAGGGCTGCGACGTCCACGGCCAGCTTGCCGACGGCCTGTGCGGCGTCGCAGTGGATCAGTGCCCCCCGTTCACGGGCCAACTCGGCAGCCTGCGCTACGGGTTGGAGGACGCCGGTCTCGTTGTTGGCCAACATCAGGCTGATCAGAACCGTGTCATCGCGCAGTGCGCCGGAGAGCTCGTCGAGCCGGATTCGGCCGTCGGAATCGACGCCGATTTCGGTGACGTCCCAGCCGTTGTCGCGCAGATAGATCAGCGGCTCGAGCACCGACGGGTGCTCGGTGACCTGGGTGACGATGTGCCGACCTCGTCCGCCGCGCGCCTCTGCGACACCCATCAATGCCAGGTTGTTAGCTTCGGTGGCGCCGGACGTGAAAACGATCTCGGTCGCCGATTTGGCGCCGAGGAAACTGGCGACGGCGCGCCGAGCCTCCTCGAGGGCGGTGAAGGCATCGCGGCCGGGCCGGTGATGACGGCTCGCCGGGTTGGCGAATGTACTGGTGAGATAGGGAAGCATCGCCTCCACCACCCGCGGATCGCACGGCGTCGAGGCGTTGTAGTCGAGGTAGATGACGTCTTCACTCATGTCGCCGATGGATTCTATACCCCCAAGCCCGTTCTCGTCTCCATGCCCGCCCGCCAACCGCGGTTTGCGACCGCGGCCACGGTCGCTCACCGCCGTGCCCTCGGAACGCAAGCGTTCCTCGGTCCCGCCGGTGACCGCCCTCGCGCGCCTGCGGCGCGCCGGCGGGCTACTCCCTGCCGAACGACGCACACCCCACCTTTATTGTGATCGCGCCGATTCCGGACCTCTGGCCGCGTTTTCCTCCCTCTGCTCGGTCGGGACGATCACGAGATCTGTCCCTCCTCGCTCCAGTCGGAGAAACGCACCCAGAGGCCCAATCTCGTCGCGATCGCTCCGCCTCCGCTTCGCTCCGGCTCCGCGAAGCCTGATTCAGTCCTGTTACCCCCGAGGTCGGCGCGGCGGCTTCGCCGCCCACGCCGCTGCCGCTGCGGGCCTCTGCTGCGGCCCGCGATACGCGGCCATCTGGCACGCTAACGCGCACCAGCTGGCCACGTCTCGCGGCCCTCGCGACGAGGCCCTCCGCAACAGCGCCACGCCGACTGTAGGCTCCGAGTAGAGATTTCAAGTCGGGGGCAGCTGGGCGGGCACTCAAAACTCATATTTCTTTCGAGGATTGGTGGTCATTTCACAGTTGTATCGAGGCCCAGTTGAGAAACTCTCTGTGTTTTTCTCTGTGTCCTCTCTGTGCCTCTGTGGTTCTTCGGGTGCGTGGCCGGCAAATCCGAAATTCGAAATTCGAAATTCGAAATCCCGAATCGCGACCTGTCAGCTTGCGGGCTAACAACGAACGGGCTAATATTCGGGCTCGCCGCTTTTGCGCGGCACCGGGAGATGTGCATGACGGATCGAGAGGACGGCATTTTTATCACCGTGGACGAGGCGCTGGTGCGTATGGCCCGCGGCGAGCAGATCATCGTGGTTGACGACGAGGACCGCGAGAACGAGGGTGATCTCATCCTTGCCGCCGACAAGGTGACGCCGGAGGCGATCAACTTCATGGCCCGGTTTGGCCGGGGCCTGGTCTGTGTTTCGTTGACCCCGAGCCGTTGTGACGAGCTCGAGCTACCGCTGATGGTGGAGAAGAATACCTCCACCCACGGAACCGCTTTTACGGTCAGTGTCGAGGTCAAGGAGGGGACGACCACCGGTATCTCGGCCCACGACCGGGCGGCGACGGTACGGGCGTTGGTCGACGAAAAGACGAGGCCGGACGACCTCCAAATGCCCGGGCACACGTTTCCTCTGCGGGCGCGCAGTGGCGGCGTGCTCAAGCGGGCCGGCCACACCGAGGCGTCGGTCGATCTCGCGAGGATGGCTGGACTCACACCGGCGGGCGTACTGTGCGAGATCATGGACGACGACGGTCAGATGGCCCGCCTTCCGCGGCTCCGGGAGGTTGCACGGGAGCATGGACTCGGAATTCTCACGGTGGCGGATCTCATCGCCTTCCGGATGCGGACTGAGAAACTGGTCGAACGAATTGCGGGACCCGCCCTGCCGACCGAGGCGGGGGACTTCCGCATCTACGGTTACCGCAACCGGGTCTCCGGCGAGGAACATATCGCGCTGGTGATGGGCGAGATCGACTCGTCGGAGCCGGTGCTCGTGCGGGTCCACTCGCAGTGTCTCACCGGCGATGTTTTCGGTTCCCGTCGCTGCGACTGTGGCGACCAACTTGACGCTGCGATGCACCGAATTGCGGAGGAAGGCTCGGGGATTCTCCTCTATTTGCTCCAGGAGGGGCGCGGAATCGGTCTGTTCAACAAGCTGCGTGCATACGAGCTCCAGGACAAGGGAGAGGATACGGTCGAGGCAAACCTCCACCTCGGTTTCAAGCCCGATCCGCGCGATTATGGAACCGGTGCCCAAATTTTGGTAGATCTCGGTGTGCGGCGGTTGCGGCTCATGACCAACAACCCGAAAAAATACACTGCGCTGCGCGGATTCGGTCTGGAAATTGCCGAGCGGGTACCCCTGGAGGTGCCGCCGACCGACAGCAGCCGGTCGTACCTCGAAACGAAAAAGCTCAAAATGGGGCATCTGCTGAAGATGGTGTAGGGCTGATGGGCGGGGATAGTGATCAGTCATCAGTGATCAGTGATCGGTTCGGAACGCCGCCTCATTTTCTACTGATCACTGATTACTGATCACTTTTCCGACAGAACTTTGGTACTGATATGACGACCTACCCCCTCCCCGACCTCAGCGCGTTGGTGCGCGAGCTGGACCGCGATGCTCCAGGTGTCGCAGTGGGTGGGGTCGATGCCGGGGCCCGTTCACTGGCGGTGGCTGCCCTCGCCGCTCATGGTTGGCCGCAGGGACTGGCGCTCATCGTGGTTCCGCACGTGACGGATGCGGAGGATCTGGCGGCGGGGCTGGGTCTGCTCGCACCCGGTATCAGAACCGCCGTCGCGCCGGCCGAGCTTGCCGGTCCGTACCTCGGCGCCGAGCCTCCTCTGGCCGCGCGGTTGCAGGCTGTGCAAGGGCTTCACCGGGTGGCGGGGGGCGAAGTGGATGTCGTGGTTGTGCCGGCGCGGGTCCTGTCATCGCCCATACCGGCGCCTCACGAAATTTCGGATGCTGCGCACGACCTCGAGCTCGGGCAGCACGTCGATCCAATCGCCTTGTCGGCCCGTCTTTCAGCGGCCGGCTACAACCGCGTCGACCTTGTGGAGGAGGCTGGGGAGTTCGCGATGCGTGGATGGGTGGTTGATCTCCACCCTGGCGGGGAGACGGGTCTGCGTGTGCAGCTCGATGACGACAGGGTGGAGTCGATCAGAGCCTTCGACCCAGCCACACAGCGGAGCTGCGGCGAAGAGGTCGAGCGTGTCACGGTGCTTCCCCTCAACCCCTTCCCGGCGGAGCCGGATCGTCTTCTCGAGACGGCCGCAGAGCTCGAGAGTGAGTTTCCTGCATTGGCGGCGCACCTCGTGGAGGGTACCGAAAGACGCCTGTGGTGGGGTGCGCTTCACCTTGCGGGCGAGTCGATGAGCTGGCTCGATCTCGCGGATCAGATAGTGGTCTGCGAACGTGACGAGGTTCTGGGCGAGGTTGGTCGGTGGTGGACGGTCCAGGAACGGGAGTGGCAGGGCCTCTGCCGTCGCTCCATGGATCTTCCGCCACCCCAGCGCCTGTTGCGGACACCGGAGCAGCTCCGCCCCCTGATCGAAGGTGCCTCGCTGCGTTTGGAAAGCCTTGAGTTGGTGGATGGCTCGACGACCTGGCGGCGCCTTTCCACCCACCCCGCGGAGAGCTTTGTCCGTCGCCTGCCTGATCTCGTCCCGACGCTTCGGGCGCGACGTGGGGAGGATGTGGCGCAGGTCCTGGTGGCGGCCACCGCGGGCGAGGTCAGACGCCTCAGCCATCTGCTGCGCGAAGGGGGGATCGAGCCGGTCGCGGCGCCGCCGTCCGCCGGCGAGGTGGCAATCGTCGAAGGCGGGCCGCAGCGGGGGTTTGTGTGGGACGGCGGGCTCGCGGTGTATGGGCGTCGAGATCTCACAGCCGCCCCAACGCCGAGGCGGCGGCGCTCCGGAAAGGGGGCCTTCGCATCGGATCTACGCGATCTCCGCCCTGGAGATCTGGTCGTACACATGGACCACGGCATCGGGCGTTTTTCAGGCTTCAGACGGGTGGAGGTAGAAGGCCGAGAGCTCGAGATGTTGGCCCTCGCCTACCACGGCGGTGACTCGCTGCTGGTGCCGGTCGAGCGGGCGGATCTAATTCAGAAATTTGCCGGCGGCGATGCTGACGTTAATCCCAAGCTTGATCGCCTGGGTGGAGGTACCTGGCGAAGGCGCAAGGCGCGGGTCAAGAAAGCGGTGCGGGAAATGGCGGCCGAACTCTTACGTCTGGCGGCGGTACGTCACGCGGCAAGGGGTTTTGCGTTCTCGCCCGACTCGCCGTGGCAGAGGGAGTTCGAGGATGCCTTCGAGTTTGACCTCACGCCGGATCAGGAACGGTCGATTCAAGACATCAAGAGCGACATGGAGTCCGAACGACCAATGGACCGGTTGCTATGTGGCGATGTCGGTTACGGGAAGACTGAGGTCGCGATCCGCGCCGCGTTCAAAGCGGTGCTCGAGGGCAAGCAGGTCGCTCTGCTCGCACCGACGACGATTCTCGTCGACCAGCACCTCAAGACCTTTCGCCGCCGGTTCGAAGGGTTTCCCGTGGAGACGCGAATGCTGTCGCGGTTCTCATCAACCGTCCAAACCACGGAAACTATCGAGGGGCTGGCCGAGGGCCGTGTGGACGTGGTGGTTGGAACCCACCGGTTGTTGGCAGACACCATCCGATTCCGTGATCTCGGGCTGTTGATCCTCGACGAGGAGCAGCGCTTCGGCGTCGCCCAGAAGGAGCGGCTCAAGAAGCTGCGCACCGAGGTCGACGTGGTGGCCATGTCGGCAACCCCGATTCCCCGAACCCTCAACCTCTCGCTCAGCGGATTGCGCGACATATCCATCATCGAGACGCCGCCGAGGGACCGGCAGGCGGTGGAAACCAGCGTCCTCGAGTTCTCCGAGGAAATCGTGCGCGAAGCCGTACTCTATGAAATGGAGCGTGGCGGGCAGGTCTTCTTCGTCCACAACCGTGTGCGTTCGATCGGCGCCTTCGCCGACTGGCTGAGGAGGGTGGTGCCGGAGGCGCGGGTGGTCGTGGCCCACGGACAGATGTCGGAACGCCACCTCGAGCGCGCCATGCGCACGTTCCTCGACGGCGAGGCCGATGTTCTGCTCGCGACCGCCATCATCGAAAACGGGCTCGACATTCCCAATGCAAACACCTTGCTGGTCAACCGGGCGGATCGTTTCGGGCTCGCCCAGCTCTATCAGCTGCGAGGTAGAGTCGGACGGTCACAGCGCCTAGCTTTCGCATACTTCCTGGTTCCACCGGGCCGGGCGCTGACGCCGCCGGCCCGCGCCCGGCTGGCTGCCATCCAGGAGTTTTGCGAGCTCGGCGCAGGTTTTCGGATCGCGGCGCGGGACCTCGAGATTCGGGGTGCCGGCAACCTCCTCGGCGCCGAGCAGCACGGTTTCCTCGAGGCGGTTGGTTTCGAGACTTATTGTCAGCTTCTGGAGGAAGCGGTAGCGGAACTTGAGGGACGTCCGGCGGCGATCCAACGAGAGGTGGAACTCCGGTTGGGAATGGACCTGCAGCTTCCCGAGCGTTATCTGCCCGAGCCGGCGTTGCGCCTGAGCTTTTACAAGCGTCTCGCCGCCTGCGAGGACGAGGAAGCGTTGGCGGCATTGCTCGAGGAAATGATGGATCGCTACGGGCCGGCGCCGCCACAGGTTGCAACCTTGGCCCAGGCGCAGCGGGTGCGTGTGGCGGCGCGTGGTGCCGGGGTGATGTCGGTGACCCGTCGAGGGCGGCGCTGGCGGTTGCGGCTGGACCCTTCGGTGACGCCGTCAGAGAGGCTTGCCGAGGTCGTCACCGAGAGGCCCGGCGCCACCGTCAGCCCCTCGGGGGAAATAACGTTCCCCACCGGCGATAATGGCTCCGACATCGCCGAAATCCTCACCCTTCTCGAGGCCCTGGCCGTAACCGAGTCATCAGTGATCAGTAATCAGTGAACATCGACCCGCGCCCCTCTCTGTGCCCGCCCGCCGTCCGCGGTCTGCGACCGCGGCCACGCGTTCTCGGAAGGCGTGCCCTCGGAACACAAGTGTTCCTCGGTCCCGCCATCCTCCAACGCTGCGCGCCTGCGGCGCGCCGGCGGGCTGCATTCGAGCTAGGCCGCACCCCCCACATTGTGTGTGATCGCGCCGGCGCCGGACCTCTACTGCGGCCCGCGATACGCGGCCATCTGGCACGCTAAAGCGCACCAGCTGACCACGTCTCGCGGCCCTCGCGACGAGGCCCTCCGCAACAGCGGCACGCCGACTGTGGGTTCCCGGCGAAGGATTCAAGCTTGGGGGCGGCAAATCCGAAATCCGAAATCCGAAATTCCTTGGATTTTGCGGGTGGCCCTGAACCCCGAACCCTGCTCCCGGGTTGGTCGGTGGTGGATCGTGTTAGTCTTCGCGGATGAGCACGTTGTGTCGTTTCCGTGGGTGCTTCGCTGTCATCGCGTTGGCCTTAGCCCTGGGCTGTAGCGGTGACGCCGACACGATTGCGCGGGTCGGCAGTTGGCAACTCGAGATCGCTCCATTCCAGGACTACGTGAGTGAGGTGACCGGCGAGGGTTGGCAGGGGGTGGGGGCGGACGTGACATCGCGACTGCTCGACCAGTATCTCGACCGCTTGGTGGTATTGGAGACCGCTCGCCAGCGCAAGGTGTCTTCGGTGTCGGAACCGTTGGCGCTGGGACCGGTAGAGATGCAGCGGTTGCTCGACGAGCTTTGCGGTCCGTCCCCGGTGCCCGAACAGGCTGAGGTGGCTGACGAAGTTGCCCGGCGGCTGGAGGTGGAGCGACCGACCCAGGCTCATGTGAGACAGTTGCTGGTGAACACTTATGAGGAAGCGTTGGCGGCGCGTCAGCGCCTGAATTTGGGAGAGGACTTCGTCGAGGTTTCGCGTGAGGTGAGTCGTGCGCCCAACGCCGCGGAGGGCGGAGAGCTCGGGTTTTTCGATCAGGGGAGCTTGACGCCGGAGATTGACGAGGTGATCTTCTCGCTCGATGCCGGTTCTTTCTCTGATCCGGTTCAGGGTCCATCCGGGTATCATGTTTTTCAGGTTCTGGAAGTTGTGCCGCCGGGCCCTCCTGATCGCGGTAACATCGAGGTTGCAGTGCGCACCGAGTTTTCGCAGCGACAGGCGCGAGAGTTTATCCGCCAGTGCATTCTCAGGTTGGCCGCGGAAACCGGTGTTGAGGTCCATGAAAAGCTCCTGTGGTTTGCCTACAGCGGCAAATATGCGGAGGGTCATATTGATGCGAAATAGGGTTGTAAACCTCGTCGTTGCGCTGATGGCGATGGTTATGGTTGCCGGAGCCGGTGAGCGAATCCTGTTGGAGGGATCCCTGGTGAGGGTCAACGATCGGATTGTCACCGTCTCGGAGTTTGCCGAAAGGGTTCGGCAGGAGCTGAGCCAGGTGCCGCAGACGCCGACTGGCGAGGAGCTTCACCAGTTTGTTGAGATGCTCCTCCGGGAGATTGTGAACGAGCTCGTTCTCATGGAGCGCGCCACCGAAAAACGCCTCGAGGTTGATGACCAGATGGTTGACCAGGCGATCGCAAATCTCCGCGAGGAAAACAACCTGCAGGACGACCAGGCCTGGGAACAGGCCCTTACTAGTTCGGGCCTGACCATGGACAATCTCCGCGAACGGTATCGGCGGACGATTCTCCTCCAGCGCACGGTGCAGGGCGAGGTAAGGCCGGTCGAGATCACCGAAGAAGAGCTGCGGCGGCAATATGAAGAGGAAAAGGACCGCTATCTGGTGCCGGCAAAGGTCGAGCTCGAACAGGTGTTCATTGCGGTAGACGACGGCGGTTCCTCCAGTGCAAAGGCCGAACAAATCGCTCGGGGGATGGTGAGCCGGGTGCGCGACGGCGCGGACCTCAAGGCCGAGGCGACATTGGCCGGTGCTGAGCTACAAGATCTGGGAGAGATTCCAGTGGAAGACTGCCGTGCGGACCTCACACAGGCGCTGGAGGGCCTCAGCGACGGCGGGGTCACCGAACCACTTCCGGTGCCCGGGGGGTTGCAGGTCATTCGATTGGTACGGCGGATTCCCGAGGGATACCAACCCTTCGAGGACGTGCTGCCGGAGCTCCGCCGCAAAAAGTCGGCGGAGTCATATGAGAGTCAGACAAGAGGCTTGGTGGAGAAGCTCCGTAAGGAGTACCTCGTGGAGGTCCACGAAGAGTATCTCGACCAGGTCTTCGCTCAACTCGGCGCGACATGAGCCCAAGAGTTAGGTGCAGATCGTCCGGCAGAATCGCTCAACTCGGGCTGAGACAATGTGGAGGTAGAGCGGATCATGACTGACGAGCAGCGGGTCTGGATCAAGGATCTCCGTGCGGGATCGGATCTCGAGGAAGTCTACGCCGTTCGGGCCGCTGACGTCCGCCAGCGTCGCGGCGGCGGGCCCTATCTGGCCGCGACCCTCGGCGACCGTACGGGCGAGGTGAAGGCTCTGGTTTGGCAGAACATCGACCGGTTTCGCGGTGTGCTCGAACCGGGAAACGTTGTGGCTGTCAAGGGCCAGGTGCAACGGTACAACCAACAGCTTCAGATCGTGGTGCGACAGGCGGAGGCGGTTTCCGAGGCTTCCGTTGACGAGGAACTCTTTCTACGTTCGTCATCCGTCGATCCGACGTTGTTGTGGAAGCGGCTGATGGATACGATCGAAGGTGTTGGTGACCCCGACCTGCGCCAGCTGTTGCTTCGGGTTTTCTCCGATTCCGAGGTGGAGGAGCGCTTTCGAGTGGCGCCGGCCGCACGGTCGATGCACCACGCATTTCGATCGGGTCTCCTCGAACATACGGTTTCGGTGGCCGAGATCGCCCGTCTGCTATCGGGGCATTACGCTCTCGATACCGACCTGGTCACGGCGGGCGCCCTGCTGCACGATCTGGGCAAGATTTGGGAGCTCGAAATCGGGGCGTCGATCGAGTATACCGACGATGGGCGGTTGATCGGACACCTGCCTATGGAGACGCTTTTCGTCGAGAAAAAGATTGGCGAATTGGAGGGTTTTCCCAGGGAAACCCGGCGGCAGTTGCTTCACATCCTGCTCTCGCACCACGGTGAGTACGGCTTCGGTTCTCCGCGGCGACCGAAGACTCCGGAAGCCCTGCTGGTGCATATGGCCGACAATCTGGACTCGAAGATGGCCGGCATGCTCGAGGCCATTGCTGCAGAAGGCTCGGACGACGAGGCGTGGACGCCGTACTCGAGAATCCTAGAGCGGCACATATACCGCCGGCGGCTACATACCGAGGATGATAATTCGTAACGTCGCGGAGCTGTTAGGTATTAGCAATTAGGTATTAGCTCATCGCAGCTTTGATGGCGGTCCTCTACCCGGGTTTTGGCATAGACGCCTCGGTGCGTCCAGCTTGCTCGATATTCGGAGAACCGTAGAGCTGTCGTTGCGATGGTCCGAGCTAATACCTAACAGCTAATGGCTAATTGCTTCGCGCACGATGTGCGCGACCTCCCCGTCATCCGGGAATCTCCCCAGAGCGCGCTTGGAAAAAACCAAATCGCCGTCGACCGTGACCTCGAAGACCCCGTCCTTGCCCTTGATCAGCTCGATCGTGGCTCCAAACTCGTTCTCCAGCTCAGCCGCCAGCCCGGCGGCCCGAGGCTGGTAATTTCAAACTACGCAGTATTCGATTGTAATTTTCATGTTCGCCTCCGTACCCCGTAAGCATAATCCATATCTTCTGATTTTCCTCTCGCGCCCGCCAGGCGCGAGAGGAAAATCAGAAGAGGAGGGCCACTAGCCCGCACTTCTCGCCAGTTTTTTTCGCGAGGGCGGCGAGGTGCCGTGCCCAGTGGGGTTTTCGATCTGAGGGGCGCGGAGTCGTACTTGAGAGTACGTCGAGCACCCCGAAGCGAGAAAACAACGCTGGGCGCGGTTCATCGCTGGCCGCAGCAGAAAACTGGTGAGAAATGTGGGCTGGGCCCGACGCGGTGCTACGATCGACCACGATGGCACCAACGGCTGTGGGCGGTGTTCCGTAAACCTCATGGGGAACGATGGTGAGGGAGAACCTGTGCATCTTGCCGGCAGACGTCGGAATCGACGACGAGGTGGTCATGACTGACCGCGACTGGGTGCGCTGTGCGCAGGACGGCGATGAAGAAGCGTTTGCTCAGCTGGTTCGGCGCCACTCCGGCGGCCTCCACCGGGCGGTGGCCCGGATCCTCGCCGACGATTCCGAAGCGTGGGACGTGGTTCAGATGGCGTTCCTCAAGGCCTGGCAGCGTCTCGATCGTTACGATCCTCGCTTTAGATTTTCAACCTGGCTCTACCGGATCGGCACGAACCTCGCCATCGACCTCCTGCGTTCACGGTCGAGCCGGGAACGGATCCACAAGACACACACCGAGCACCGTCTACGGCTGGTGGGTGCTGGCGAGAGCGCCGGGTCGAGGGCCGACACTAATGAGGCGGACAGAATTCTGAGCCAACTCGTGGGAGTGCTGACGCCTCAACAGCGCAGCGCATTTGTCCTGCGCGAGATGCAGGGGTTGGACACAGCCGAGGTGGCCGACGTATTGGGATGCTCGGCAACGACCGTCAGAAACCACATTTTTCAGGCGCGGAAGGCGCTGCGGCGTGAGATGAGGGCGCGGTTTCCCGAGTACCTGCCCGTGTCTGAGAGGGGATAATATGGACTGTCAGAAGTTTCACGAGCTGTTGGGTTCGTACCTCGAGGAGTCGCTCGAGGAGAAGGGGAGGCGAGTCTTCCGTCGTCACCTTCGCGAGTGCCCGTCGTGTCGAGAACGGGCCCTGTCCGAGGATCCGACTCTGCTCTTCGCCGCGGCGCCCGAAATGCCGGTCTCCGAGGCGGATATCGAGGGGTGTGCGGCCGCGGTGACGGCCCAGATCAGGCAGCAGCGTCTCGCGCGAAGCCTGAGTAGGCGCCGGCGTCCATGGCTGGCAGCGGCCGCCGCCGCGGTGATCATGATTGCCGGTGGGTTGAGTTGGAAGGTTTTGCTTGGAGGCGTCGAGACGCCGATCCCGGCAACAGCCGAGATTCATATACATGACGACGCCCGGTCGGTTCCGCCGATCGTCGAGGTGGAGATGGCGGGCAAGGATGTGCGCGTCTATCAGTTCGCCACGGATGAAGACGACGACACTGCTGTCTACTTTGTCGTCAACCCTGCGATGGAGCTCTGAAATCATGTGGAAACGATCAACTTCGACCCAAGATGAGCGATTCTCACCGGCGATCTGCGCCAAGCTCTTGCGCTCTGGCCACTCGCGAAAATGCTCCACATACCAACGGGTATGCGTCCTCTTATCGCAAGCACCAGAGCATCAAGAGCGTGGCACATCTCATCCGGCAGAACCGCTCATCTTGGGTCTGGCACTGTTGGCAGCCTTGGTGGCGGTGGTCGCCGCGGCGGCGAATGTGGAGACTGTATCTCGCGTCTTCACTCTCCAACACGTTTCGGTCTCGGAGGCGTCCGCAGCGGTGCAGCCGATGCTTTCGGAGCACGGAAGCCTGATCCTACAACCGAGTCTCTCCCGGATGACGGTTCAGGATCTTCCGCAGGTGGTCGAGCGGGTGTGGGTCCTCGTCGCCGATATTGACAGCCTGCCCGAAAGCTACAGTATCCAGGTCGAGCTTCTCGAGGGAAGATCCGAGCCCTACAGCGCGGCGACGCAGGCGCAGATAGATCAGCGCCTGCGGAAGATGTTCAAGTTCCCCTCCTTCCGACAACTCGGGAGCGCCGTCCTGGAGGGCGAGCTCGGGAGCCCGGCACAGGCCGACCTCGGAGGCGGCTTCCAGATCTCTTTCCTCGCCGACACCGTCGAGTACTCCGAGGACACGCCCTGGGGGGCCCCCGACCCCGGAGATAGAGTTCATCTTCGTCCGCTGATCTTGAAGCGGGTGAGCATCGAGCCCGACGGTACTCAGGAGATCGAAATACTCCTGCGCACCAACGTTCTCATCGCCCCGAATCAGAAGGTCTACATCGGTGCCGGCACCTCCGAGGATGCCGAGAATGGACTCGTTCTCATTGTCCACTCCCAGGGTTCCGGGGGGAATTGAGTGCCGGAGTTCGTCTGCCGGCTCGGGGCCCCAAACGGCTCGGTTGTGGAGCAGCGGCGGGTCGCGGTGTCGATGGATGCTCTTCGCCGCGAGCTCGAGGCTGAGGGTTTCCATGTATTCAGCCTTTCGGGAGCACGATCGCGTTTCAGGGTGCCGTTTCTCTCCCGCTCTGAAAAAGTCAGCGGCGAGGACTTCCTGCTCTTCAACACTCAGCTCAAGACCTTGCTCCATGCCGGAATGCCTCTGGCACAATCGCTCGAGTTGCTCAAGGATCAACAGACCGACCCCCATTTCCGCGCTCTGCTCGACAAGATCCACCAGCAGGTCACCACGGGTATCGCTCTGTCCGACGCGTTTCTGGCCCTCGGTGAGACGTTTCCTCGGCTCTACGCCAACTCCCTGCGGGCCGGCGAGCGGACGGGTGAGCTCGAACAGGTGCTGGAAAGGTACGTGGAGTATCAGCGGCTCGTTGAGGAGGTTCGCAAAAAGATCATTGGTGCCCTCACCTACCCGGCGGTCCTCGTGACGCTTTCCGCCGGGCTCGTCGTGATCCTCATGGTCAAGGTGATTCCGGCCTTCGAGGATTTCTACGTGCAGTTCCAGACCGAGCTCCCGCTGCCAACGAAGGTGGTCCTTGGGCTCGCCGATTTCACCAAGAACAACCTGTTTTTCATAATCGCGGCGGTGGCGCTGCTGGTCTATGGAATCCGTGTCTGGCGTTCTTCGCCGTCAGGTCGGATGATTACGGACCGGTGGCGATTGCGTCTGCCCCTCGTAGGGCGGCTGGCTCATCTCTTCGCGCTCTCCCAGTTCAGCCGGTCGTTGGCGATCCTCCTCGGAGGGGGCACACCGATGGTGCCGGCCCTCGAAACCGCATCGACCTCGATCAGCAACGCGTACATCTCGGAGCTCTTTCTCGGATGTGTGCAAGAGGTCCAGGAGGGACGGCCACTGTCGGATGCGCTCGATGACACTGGACAGGCACCGGAGATGGCGTTGGCGATGATCCGGGTGGGAGAGGCAACCGGTGCATTGCCTGAGATGCTGCAGCACACCTCGGATTTCTTTGATGAGGCCATCGAGTACAGCCTTTCCAGGATCGTGACCCTTTTCGAACCGATGATCCTCGTCGTCATGGGTCTGATTGTTGCGGGACTTTTGTTGGCGGTTTACTATCCGTTGCTCACAATAGTGAGCAGGATTGGGTGAGGGAGAGATGGCTACAGATCCTAACCTCGAAGAGCAGCTCGTCATCCTCGACCAGGAGAGAGAGGGCCGGGAGGAAGAACAGAAGGCGCGTGATTTGGCGGAGCGTCTGGGCATGGACTTCGATCCGCTCGATGAGTTTCACGTCGACCCCGAGCTCTTCCGGACCATCCCCGTCGAGGTCATGCTGCGCTACCAATTCCTGCCGTTGCGCTCTGAGGGAGAGACGCTGCACGTCGTGATGGCGGACCCCTCAGACATCACGAGGCTCAACGAGGTGGAGCTCGTACTCGCCCGCCCTCTCGAGGTCGTGGTCGGCCCGGCGAACCGTATCGGGGAGATTCTCGAGAAGTCGGAGTCCACCCAACGGGTCCTTGACGAAGCGACAGAGGGGTTCAGCATGCAGCTGGTGCAGGAAGCGGAGGATGGTGAGGAGGTCCTCTCCATCGACCGCATCACCGCCGATTCGTCGCCCATCATCCGCCTCGTGGACTCGATCCTCTTCAACGCCATCCAGCGGCGTGCATCGGACATTCACATCGAGACCAGGGAGCGCGAGGTCGTTGTTAAGTACCGCATCGACGGCGTTTTGTACCAGGCGATGAAATCGATCGACAAGCGGCACCACTCGACCATTGTCAGCCGCGTCAAGGTGATGTCGGAGCTCGATATCGCCGAAAAGAGAGTTCCGCAGGATGGTCGCTTCAAGGTCAGATTCTCCGGGCGTACCATCGATTTCCGCATTTCGATCATGCCCACCGTGCACGGTGAGGACGCTGTGATCCGGATCCTCGACAAGGAGTCCACCAACGCGGAGTTCCACACCCTCAACCTCGGAGTGCTCGGCCTCGAGGACGACACCAAACGGCAGCTGCGAAAGTTCATCAACGAACCTTACGGGATGGTGCTGGTGACCGGTCCCACCGGTTCGGGTAAGACGACGACCCTGTACGCGTGCCTTTCCGAGATCCGTTCTTCCGAGGACAAGATCATCACCATCGAGGATCCAGTGGAGTATCAGCTCGCGGGAATCACCCAGATCCCGGTGAACGAGAAAAAGGGCCTGACCTTTGCCCGTGGATTGCGCTCGATCCTGCGCCACGATCCCGACAAGGTGATGGTGGGCGAGATTCGTGATGAGGAGACTGCTCAAATCGCGGTCCAGTCGGCCCTTACCGGTCACCTCGTCTTCACCACCGTTCACGCCAACAACGTCGTCGACGTGATCGGGCGGTTCCTCAACATGAATGTGGATCTCTACAACTTCGTGGCGGCCCTGAATTGTGTGCTCGCCCAGCGTCTTGTGCGCCGCATCTGTCTCCACTGCAAGCGCCCGGCCCAGGTTTCGGACATCCTGCTCGAGGATTCGGGCCTGGATCCCGACCGCTATCGGGATTTCTCCTTCTACGAGGGTGGCGGTTGCATCGAGTGCAACGGCACCGGATATCGCGGCCGATTGGCGATAGCCGAGTTGTTGAACCTCTCCGACAACATTCGCCAGCTCATTCTCGACCGGCGGTCGGCGGCCGAGATCAAACGCGCCGCCAAGGCCGAGGGCATGCGCTTCCTGCGCGAGTCGGCGCTGCAAAAGGTGTTTGCTGGTGAGACTTCGCTACATGACATCAACAAGGTGACCTTCGTCGAATGAACTGGGAACGTCTTATTACCAGCCCTCCGCCCAACACAGGATGGACGCTTGGGGCCACGGATGCGATCGTCGTGCACCGAACCAAGGGTGGAGAGCTCCACTGTGCTGCTGAAGAACTTCCGGACGGCGGTTTCGAGGTCGGTCCCGTGGGCCTTCAGGCGATGGACTCGGAAGTGGTGGTCCCCGCCTTCGCCAGGCTCAAGGGCGCAGCGGAAGGAGCGCAAACAGCGGCAGTGATCGTGCCGACCGGTTGGCTCCGGAGCTTCCTGATCGAGATCGACCGGGTTCCCCGCAAGGAATCTGAGCTGCACGAGTTGGTTCGCTGGCGGCTCAAGAAACTCCTTCCGGTGGCGCCGACGGATCTCCGATTATCGGTTGTCCCGCTGCCGGAAACCGGTGGGAAGAGGCCGCTGCTGGTCATGGCCGGTGTCGAGAGGGCGATGGCGGCGATCGAGGCCACCTTCTCCTCGATAGGTATCGAGGTCGGCCTCATCACGACCCGTCTCTTCGCGATCGTTCCACGAAACGCCGGCGCGAATCGCCCGATCCTGGTGATTCAGCACGAGGAGTCTTTTCTGTCGCTCCTCCTTCTCTCGGAAGGTGTGCCGCGGATCCTGCGCACCAAGCCCCTCGCCGCGGACGGCGACAGCCGGGGCACAGTCCTGCGCGAAACCGGCCTCACTCTTGGGTTCATCCGTGACAAACTCGGCGTGGAGGGACCGATCGAGGTCAAGCTGAGCTGTGAGGATCCGGATTTGGATGCACAGCTGCGGGAGTGGCTGGCGGCGCAGGAGGGTCTGGCGCCGGCGCCCGACGGGGTGGTGCCGCCCTGTGGACCGACGACGGTTGCGAGCCGGGTCGGGCCGGTGCGGATCGCGCCGGCGGCGGCCGTGGTGATGGGAGAGTTGCGGTGATCACGCCGAATCTCGCCACCCGCCCTTTTCTGAACACCAGACCGGTGTGGCTGGTCGCAGCCGCTGCCGGGGTGTTGGCGTTGATTCTGATCGGTTTCAACCTGAGGCTGTATCTGGTTGCCAACCAGCACCTCGATGACGAGACTACAACGCAGGACGGGCTCGAGCTTCGGTACAGCGCTCTCGCGACAGAGGTGAAGGCCAACGTGGATGTTCTCGAGAGGGTTCCGTGGAAATCCCTCAAGGGGAGGGTGGATGCAACCAATCTCATCCTGCGCGAACATTCCTTTTCGTGGATCGAGATGCTCGATGACATCGAACGGGTCATGCCCTACGATCTGCGTTTGACGAGGATCACTCCGAGCGTCGGGTCCGACGAGGTGACGTTGTCCTTGGTAGCGATTGCGCGGAATCGAGACGTGATGCTGGAGTTTCTCGACAATTTGATCGCCGATTCCCGGTTTGAGGATCCCACACCGTCGAGTGAAAAAACCCCCGAGGAAACAGAGCTTGCGACGTACTTGTTGACCATGCGGGTGACCTATCACCCCTCCGAGGAAACGCCGTGACCGTCGACCTGCGCCCGTGGAAGCGCCTGGCTGCCGTGTGGCTGCCGGCTGTGATGGTGTGTGTCGCGGCGGCGGCGCTCTATGTGTGGCAGACGTCGGAGTCCGGCGGACGCCGGGCCCAGGTTCGCAGCCAGATCGACGGGCTCGAAGCCGAGCTCGTCCGTCTTGACGGTCTGCTGGACGCGACGAGCGCAGATCGTGATCGGGTGGCCGAGCTCGAGCGGCAATTCTCTCTCCTCTACGCGGATATGTTCGGCAGTCTGAACGACCGTTTGACAGACATTCTTCGCGCGGTGGGGTCCGCGACCCGAAATGCAGGGTTGCTGCCGGACAGCTTCACCTACTCCGCGGATGAAGACCGAGGGACCGGGTTCATTCGGTTCGGGGTGCAGTACTCGGTTGTGGGCGAGTACCGGAAGATTCGACAGATGTTGGCTGAGCTGCAGGCGAGCCCCGAGTTCCTGGTGATTGAAAAGCTGAGCCTTTCAGGTGACGAGGATCCGGTGAGCCGCGAGCTCAAGATGACGGTCGGCATTGTCACCTACCTGGCCGAGGCGGACGCACAGCAGTTGCGTCGCCTCACCGGCGGTATCGCAGGCCCCGCGGGGGGGGACGATGGCTGAGGCAAAGTTGTCCGGAGAGCGTCTCCGTCTCGCGATTCTTCTCGGCCTTCTCCTGGTCGTGGTGGTGGCGGGTCTGTGGTACTTGGGTGGTGGTGGTCTCGGCGGTGAATCGGGCAAACCGGGCGAAATCGACTACGTCGCCCGCAACCTTCCTCCGCTGGAGATCGACGGGGTTGGTCGCGAGGGCGGGCAGACCGCCGACTCGGCGGGCAATCCATTCACCTTCAGACCCCCGCCGACGCCGACCAAGAACCTGACGCCGTCGCCGACGCCCGCTCCGCGGCCCACGATGCCGCCGCGCCCGACCCGGGAGCCGCGGCAGGCGGTGGGATCCGACGGCACCCCGAAACCACCACCGCCGCCCTTTGATCG
>Ga0164313_10001446_pt1 | contig 20969 bp, 19 predicted proteins | sample GuaBasSedimGuay4_FD_113735 | JGI IMG/M metagenome (GOLD analysis project Ga0164313, IMG submission 113735) | Subseafloor sediment microbial communities from Guaymas Basin, Gulf of California, Mexico - Guay4, Core 4569-4, 0-3 cm | ecosystem: Environmental > Aquatic > Marine > Hydrothermal vents... | reverse complement strand
TCTAAGGCTGCCAGTCCGAAACTCTCATTCTCGGATGTCAACAAAAACAGATCGGAGATAGCTAAAACTTCGTCCGGTGATTTTAGTTTTCCAATAATGTAAACATCATCGCATATTCCCAGATCTTGGCATTGATCCTGAATATGTCGCCGTTCGGGGCCATCGCCCACGAGCAATAATTTTGAAGGCACCTCTTTATTTACCCTGGCGAATATTTCCAATATATCCGGAATCCGTTTTACCGCTCTGAAATTAGAGATATGACAAAGAATCTTTTCTCCATTAGGTGCATAAAGCGATTTTAAACTCGATTTTTCTTCCCTTTTCTTTTGCACTTTATCGAGACAAACAAAGTTTGGAATAACTTCGATTTCACGGTTGATATGAAAATGTTCGAAGGTGTCATTTTTTAAACTCTCGGAAACCGCAGTAACAATATTGCTCTGGTTTATGGCAAAAGTAATTACCGGTTCAAATGAAGGATCCCGGCCTACCAATGTAATATCGGTACCGTGTAAAGTGGTTATATAAGGTATGTTTATGCCTTCGCTCTGTAAAATATGTTGTGCGTTATACGCTGCCGAAGCATGCGGAATTGCATAATGAACATGGAACAAGTCCAGTTTTTCATCGCGGGCAATCTCCACCATTTTGCTGGTCAGCAATAGTTCGTAAGGTGGGTAATCGAACAACGGATAATCAGCTACACGAACTTCGTGGTAAAATATATTCTTACTAAACGAGCCCAACCGAACAGGTTCGCTATAGGTTATAAAATGGACTTCATGCCCCTTTTGCGCAAAGGCTTTACCTAATTCAGTGGCCACTACACCGCTTCCACCAAATGTGGGATAACAAACGATTCCGATTTTCATAAGCCCTCAAAAATAATAAACTTTTAATTTTTAGATAGAAATGAATCTTAGTCCCCACTTTCATTAATAAACTTGCCAATCTCATTTTTTAAAAGTGGGAGATGCTTGATGATGATTGCCCAGATATATTCATCGGAAATATTATCATAAGCATGAATAATATGATTTCTTAAACCAATAATCTTTTTGGCATGACCAATCGGAAAATTATTATCCCGCTTTAATATCCGATTAACCGCTTCGCCAATGATTTCAAGGTTCCTCTCTGTTGCGCGTTTTAAAATCGTATTTGATTTGTACCTATTAAAGTCTTTAGGATATTTATCAAAATAGCTATCTATTTCCAGAATTGCATTTCTGATATCATATAACCATTTCAGTGTTTTTTCGTCCATAAACTATTCTTTTACTACGATTAATGGAACGTATAAGTATTGGGTTTTTGAGGGTTTGTATTTCAAGTAAATCAATATTTCTTTTTAATAGTTTTTCAAGCCCCGCTTTAAAATCCATGTAATTATCGAAATATTCGGCTAATTCTACTCCAGAAAAACGCACTAAAAAATCAATATCACTATTCTTATTAAACCCACTTGACAAAATCGAACCAAAAACATATAATTCGTCAACAAAATAATTATCACAAAGATTCTTAATTTCAACAATATGTTCAGATATCAATTTCATTCTTCAAAGATACAAATTAAAGATTCAACAGGGTAACTGGCTTTAGTATTTTAAAAAGCTTCCTTGAATAAAGGAGACATCAAAGCAATATAAGAAACCATTCTATTCAATTGAAAAACTCCCCAACGATTTATAAATTTCTTCCTGGATTTTTGTCCGGATGTTCATTTTAATCAGCTTAATATTCTCGGCTGATGGATAAACCCTGTTTGATAAAAAAATATAAACGATTTGCTCGTCGGGATCGGCCCAGGCTATGGTTCCTGTAAATCCCGAATGGCCAAAACTATTAAACGAAATGCAATTGCAGGTGGGGCCACTGCTCTCGTCCCTTACAGGTTTATCAAACCCGGCACCCCGGCGATTATCGTCTTCGCAAAACTGACATTCGGTATAAATGTCGATGACTTCTTCACTTAAAAACCGTTCGCCACCATAAATTCCTTTGTTTAATAGCATTTGCATGATTATCGCTAACTCCGAAGCGTTTGAAAATAATCCGGCATGACCACCAACCCCACCTAACATAGCCGCACCGGGATCATGTACATATCCTTTTATTACCTGGTCCCTAAAAATAGTGTCGTCCTCAGTTGGTACGATTAATGAGTGATCAAAGCGATTCAAAGGCAGAAAACCAGTGTTGCGCAATCCGAGCGGGGCATAAAATAGATTATTGGCCAGACTATCCAGCGAATTTCCGGTTTGCTCCTCGATAATTTTCAAAAAAAAATAGTAACCGATATCCGAATACAGGTATTTTATCCTTTTTCGCAAAGGGGTTTTAATAATCCATGAATAGATAGAATCTTTGAATGTGTTTTTAATATAGAGGTCATCAGCGACCTGAACAGCATAGTTTGGCGTTTTTTTTACACTGAAAGTATTGGGTTTATATCCAAGCGAGTCAAGGGTATTCAGGTAAAAGGGAATCCAGGATGTTAGTCCGGCCTGATGGGCAAGGATGCTTTTAAATTTGAGGTTTTTATAGTCACTTGTATCTGCAAGTTCTGATAAAAAATCGCCCAATGTATTATCGAGATTAAGAATACCATCGTCCTGTAATTTCATTAAAGTCAATACCGTAGCGCTAATTTTAGTAATTGAAGCCAAATCGTAAATTGAATTATTTTCAACAGATTGAATGCTATCATAGGTGTAATAACCAAAATTCCGGTTGTAAAAAACCTTTCCATTTTTAGCTATTAAAACCTGGCATCCCGGATAGGCTTGTTTTATTATCCCATCCTGTACAATAGAATCAATTTTAAGCAATTGTTTTCGGCTTATACCTTGCTCTTCGGGAGTAGAATAACCCAAACGGATAGGCTTGCCTGAACTTAATCCAAATCCGGCAGGAAATTCATTACTTATTGTTACAGGCAGCTTGCCATTTATCCCAACCGCCCCAACAATAGCTTGTGCTGCCATTTCCAGTGCCACATCTGTTTTCTGATAAGCTATCAACACTGCATTTAATCGCTCTAATTCGGCATAATCTGAAAGTGTATAAGGATTGCCAAACATCACCAAAATTACAGGGTGCTCACTATTGAGGGCTGAAATCAAATTCCTCCATTTACTTGTAAACCCAAAATGCCCGGAAGCCGTCCAGATATTACCTTGAAAGCTGACGATCAGCATATCATCTTTATTTAATTCCTTAACCGCGTTGTTAATCTGATGTTCATCCGATTTATTGCTCAGGTGAATGGTTTTAATATCGATATACTTTTTGAGCATCTGGTTAAAGGATTTTGGTTCTTCCTGTCCGATACTCAACGATACAACATGATTTTGATTAAGTTTTGCCAACGGTAAAACCCCATGTTGATTAACAATCATGGTTAAACTTTTTTTGGTTAATTGTCGCTCCAATAATTCGGCTTTTGGGTTATTTAAATTTTCTGTTAAGCTATCTAATGGCTGAGATATTTGAGAAGCGATATCGAGTTGATATTTATACTCAAGCACTTTTTTGCAGGATTTTTTAATCTGCTTTCTGCTAATCACTTTATCTTCAACTGCTTTTAAAATGCTTTCAATTGCCTGTGGAACATCCATTGGCATCAATAAAATATCGTTTCCGGCTTTTAATGCCTCCACTTCAACCGCTCCGCTACCGTACGAGTCTGCAGCTCCTTTCATATTTAGCGCATCGGTAAATACCAGACCCTTAAAATTCATCTCCTCTTTCAAAAGCCCTTTTATTACCAACGGAGAAAGTGAACTAATGCTCGTGCTATTGCTATCGAGCGCAGGCACATGCAAATGTGCTGTCATCACACCCATAGCTCCGCTGTCGATTAAAGCTTTAAAGGGTTTTAATTCAATGCTGTCTAATTGGGCCCGGTCATGTAAAATTACAGGAAGGGTTTTATGCGAATCGCTATCCGTATCCCCGTGCCCCGGAAAATGTTTCAGCACAGCAATAATTCCGTTATCCTGCATGCCTTGCATATAAAGGTTTGCTTTCTTTATTACCTGATTGGGATTATCGCCAAAAGAGCGAATGCCAATAACGGGGTTATTTTGATTGTTGTTTACATCAACCACTGGTGCAAAATTTACGAATATGCCCATGCGCTTTAATTCTTCAGCAATTTCGACTCCCATAAAATAAATCAACGAATCGTCAGATACCGCACCCAAAGCCATTGCTTTTGGAAATACCGGACTATCGCTTAACCTCATTCCCGGTCCCCATTCCCCATCGATAGCTGTTAACAACGGGACAGCTGATACTGCCTGAAATTTATTTAGTTTGGTTACAGTTTGCTGTGGTGAGCCCTGGAAAACAATCAATCCACCAATCTGGTATTCGATGATCATTTTTTCTATGCTCCGGTCATGCTCTTTGTCTTTGTTGGGGTACATCGCTACCATCATCAATTGTGCAATTTGTTCCTGCAAACTCATTTGGTTTAATATAGAGTCCACTTTTCTCACTACTGGAACACCTGCCTCAGAATGATCAGCAACATCGTTAAAAGGCTGTCCCAGTGCAACTAGAGTCATTAAAACAGATAGAGAACCAAGTAAATATTTCATGAAAATCGCATTGAAGTTAATTATGATGAAACTAAATCTTTATTAAAAAGAATAGCCTAAATTTTGGACGTATTTTTCAACAATTTATTGTTCCTGAATGATTATATAATTCCATATATTTAACTAAAGAAATAAAACATACCTTTGAAACAGTATCTGATAAAGACGATTTAAATGAAAACTGTAACTGTAGAACTAAGAAGTGAAAATGCTTTAAGGCTTTTAAAAGATTTAGAACTCAATAAGGTTCTGCGGATAGTCGAAAATAAAAACAGCAAAGGAAAAGTCAAGCTATCAAAAAGTTTAAGAGGGTCAATCTCTAAAGAAAGAGCGGAAGAATTAATCGAATATATTAACCAATCGCGTCAAGAATGGGACGAAAGGGATATTTAATCGACACTAATATTTCAATCGAATATCTTGGTGATGTACTTCCTTCAGAAGCTCTAAATATGCTTGATAATATTTTTGATGATAAATTTTCTGTTTCAGTTATCAATAAAATGGAATTGCTCGGTTTTTCTGGTATCACAAAACATGAAGAAAAAGTGTTTAATGAGTTTATTCATTCCGCAATAGTTTTGGGTTTAAACGAAAAAGTAATTGAACAAACAATAGAACTCCGCAAGCACTATAGAATTAAACTACCCGATGCCATAATCGCCGCTACAGCTTTACAGAATGATTTAATTCTAATCACCAGAAACACCAAAGACTTCGATAAAATCAAGTCCTTAAAAATCATCAATCCACACAAAATATAATTGTTTCATTTGCGAATTAATTATCTTATACCAACAAGCATACATTAAAAATAATAGCCTTAGTTTTGACCCTATTTTTCAACAATTTATTGTTCTCAAACTCAAATGGAAAAGACATTTAGTTTTACGCACCTCGAAGACCTTTCTGCCCATCGGTCAGGTATTTATGCTTTATTACAAGGTGATCAGCCCAATGAGCTGATTTCGGCCGGAGGCGATGGCGATGTAATTGCCTGGAATATTGATAAACACTCAACTCACAAGATACTTACTACTGTAAAAGAAGTTATATTCTCGATGATAAAAACCCCTGGAAAGGGTGTTTGTCTTTTGGGCACAATGAGCGGATACATCTATAGGTTTGACCGAAATAAAGGCACAACTGATAAAATAGTAATGGCCCACCAAAACGGGGTTTTTGATATGCTTTTTATCGATGATAATAAGCTGGCTTCAATTGGTGCTGATGGAATTTTAAAAACCTGGGACTACCCTTCATTTAATCCAATTCACTCGGTTCAGCTTTCCGAAACAAAACTTAGGAGTTTCGATATTAATAAAACGCTGGGGCATATCGCTATTGGCTCTATTCAAGGGGTGGTTACTATTGTTGATGTTAAAAACCTCAAAACCATTTTACGCTTTAAAGGGCACGACCGGGGTATATATCTTGTAAAATATCATCCGCATAAAAAAATGCTGATTACCGGTTGTATTGACGGGATCCTGAATTTTTGGAAAACCGAAGACAATTACAAACACATTTACAATCGCCCGGCACACCAATCCAGTATTTACGGATTCGACCATCATAAATGGGACGATATGTACGTTACTGTTTCGAAAGATAAATCGATAAAGATTTGGGACCCCTCATTTTATATGCCCAAAACAATTGACCGGTTTACAGGAAAAGGGCATATTCACTCAATAAATGCTGTTGTATGGTTGTTGAATGGCGTGTTGGCAACAGCGGGCGATGACCGAAAGATAAAGCTTTGGGATGTGTCCGAAGAAAGTGTTGCTTAACGAATTATAAAATCTAAAATTCTTTCTGAAAAGTTTAAACTTGTTAAATTATCTATCCCTAACTCTGAAAAGACAATATAAAGACATTTTTAGCGTACAAAAATAATGAGATTCGCTGCGTTTAAAATTAATATTAGCAAGATCGAACACTAAAAACGGAAAAAACGCATATTTTCGGCAACTTTCGGATTATTTTTAACATTACAAAATGCAATTAAAAGGAGTTTTTCTACTGATGCTTATTAGCTTGTCCAGTTTTGTTGCTGCGCAGCCTGCAAATGAGTTGCAACAATATCAGGATAAATATCCGGGTATTCCTGCTGTAATCCTTGATGAGTCTGTTGAGTATCATTTCGAAATTAAAGATGACTCTTTGTTCATTTATGAAAAATCGTACCAGGAAATATTCTATTTAAACGAAGTTGCTGCTTATTGGAAAGAAATGGAGATTGGGTTTTCCGGTTTTTCTGAAGTTATAGATATCGAAGCAAAAACCCTTATACCCGGTAAAAACAAATACAAAACTGTTAAGATAAAGGAATTTAATAGCAAGGACGACCTGAGCCGTGAGATATTTTATGATGATTATCAATTTGTAACATTTAATTTCGAAGGGCTGCAAAAAGGAAGTAAGTCTCAACTTGCATATTCCCGTATTCATCACGACCCACACCTGCCCGGAAGGGAATTTCTACAATCTTCTATTCCGATTGAACATAAAACATACACAATAGTAGCCGACAACCGCATCGATATAGGAATCGGCATATTTAATCTTGACAATATAGAAGTTGATTACACGCGAATATTAGGAAAAAAATTTACGACCCACAAATGGGAAGTAAATACTGTTGAAGCATTAAAAAAAGAAGACTCCTCACCTTCCTATGCCTGGTATGGCCCTCACATTATTCCTTATATAAAAAACTATACAATAAATAATAAAAAGCACATCGTACTTGGCGAAGTGAACGACCTTTTTAATTGGTATAACACTTTTGTTGATGATTTAAATGAGGACACAAAAGACCCGGAAATGCAGGCGCTTGTTGATTCAATTATTGTTGGTGCAGAAACAGACCTGGAAAAGGTAAAGCAAATATTTTACTGGACACAGGACAATATAAAATACATTGCTATAGAATACGGGATGGGCGGTTTTATACCCCGGTCCGCAAATTCTGTTTGTAGCAACAGGTACGGCGATTGTAAAGATATGGCAAGCACAATAACCGGATTGCTCGATTATGCCGGAATCAATTCGCATCTCACCTGGATTGGCACCAACGATATACCCTATACCTATACCGAATTACCTACTCCAAACGTAGATAATCATATGATTGCAACCTATATTGATAAAGACAATAATTATTATTTTCTGGATGCCACCGGCAGATATTCCAATTTTAACCTACCTTCTTCTTTTATACTTGGGAAACAAGCACTTATAAGAAAAAATGAAACCGAATTTGAAGTGGTTACCGTTCCAGTTGTCGATCCTATTCAAAATAAAATCAGTGAGAAAATATTCCTGAATATTGAAAATAACAACCTGATTGGCCGATCTAATGCTACCATTTCGGGTTATAATAAAATACGCTTACAATATGCCATCGAGAATAAAACAAAAGAAGAAAAACTGAAGTTTTATAAGAGTAGATTTACAAAAGGGCACAATAAATTTTTACTTAGCAACTTTAATGAAACCAATTTATATCCTAATGATAAACCAATGGAAATTGATTATCAGTTTTCGGTGAACGATTATATACTTACAAATAAAGATGAAATGTACATCAACTTGAACCTCGAGGATTTGTTTAGTGGGCAAATTATTAAGGATGGCCGCAAAACACCAATTCAGAACGATTATCCATTAAAAGTTGCCAACACCATTGAACTCGAAGTCCCTCATGGTTGGAAAGTGGATTATATACCTGAAAGTTTAACAATTGATGACCCACACATCGCTTTTAACTCAGAATATGAGGTTAGGGGTAATAAAATCATTTTACATCAGGAAACCTCGATTCGGTATTTGAATATGACCCACGAATATTTTGATGAATGGAATAAAAACGTTAATAAAATATTGAAATATCAAAACGGGATAGTTATACTTAAACAAACTCATGATTAAGGTTCGGATTTTATTTTTGCAGGGTTTTCTGCTTATTTCTTCTTTTGGGTTTTCGCAGGGGTTTTTATCCAGTGACTACGACTGGCCAGAAGACCCTTCGGTTTATATTTGCCCTGATTCGTTACGAAACGAGTCTGAAGTGACTTTGTTTAAAAAGCACATCAGCGAATTTGGCTATCGAAACAATCAATTTGTTGAGCGATATATCATGCATTGGGTAAGTTATCTTTCGGCCGACGAAGCCATCGAAAATAACAACCGCATTTACCTTCCTGTTGATGTTGACGAAACATTGGAACTTACCAAAGCCAGGGTCATTAATCCGAATGGTGAAGTGATGGTATTAAATAAGAATGACATTAACACTTCAGAAGATGAAGCGGGTAACAAGACCTACTATTTTGCACTAAAGGGCCTGGTAAAAGGAAGCATTATAGAAATCCTATATATTTACTATATGCCAGCCCAATACACGGGTGCAAGGTTGATTTTGCAAAACGATATCCCCCAGCTAAATGTTTCGTTCGAAATTATCTCGCCCAATTACCTTGTTTTTGAATACATCGGGAAAAATGGTTTTGGCACTATGGAGTTGGATACAGGCAACACAGAATTTAATCACCTGGTAAAACAATTTGATTATGTCGACCCATTTAAACCCGAAGATGAGGCATTTATTGCTCCAAATTTATTGCAGGTAATTTATAAACTCGAAAATAATACCATAAGCGGGGACAATAATATTGTTAGTTATGGGACATTGGATGACAATGTGATATCGGGCTTTGCAACCGGCAATAATAAGGAGGTGAAAATTGTTTTAAAATGGATCAAAGAGGCTGGTATTTTTAGTGTTGATGGAAACGAACTAAAATTGCGAAAATTTGAAATCTATCTTAAAAAAATGATAGCGATAATCGATGCCAATTCGGATGAATTAGAGGATATTGAGCGTGTGAATAAAAATAAAATTGCAAATTCGACCGGGTTTATTAAAATTATGGCGCTGGCTTGCGATGAATTAAATATACAATACGAAATTGCAGTCACAACCGACAGAAGTAACTTACCTTTCGAACCCGATTTTGAGGCTTATAATTATCTGCAGGATTTTTTACTCTATTTCCCCGAAATTGATAAATACCTTGACCCGAACAGTCCATTTGGGGTTCTCGGAATTGCACCCACTAATTTTCATGATAATTACGGCGTATTCTACAAAAAAGTGAAACTTGGAAAAATGACATCCGGAACAAGTGAAATTAAGTTTATCAAAGGTATTCCGGCTGAAGAATCACACCACGATATGTACCTTGATGTTTCAATAACAAGTGATTTTAGTTCACTTTTTGCCAATGCCACGATAAGCGCCACAGGCTATTTTGCCGCAGGTTTACAACCCTATTACGACATCCTGGAGCCGGAAGAAGTAAATGACTTTAATGAAGGGCAAGTTAAATGGATTTCCGAAAATATGATAGTAAAACATGTTGAAGCAATCAATCCCGGTTTCGAGAACCTGGGTATTAAACCATTTATAATTAAAGCGGAATTTACAACCTCCGATTACATGATAAATGCCCGCAACAAGTATCTTGTAAAACTCGGATTATTAATAGGGCCACAAGTAGAAATGTACCAGGTTTCGAAGCGCTCCTTGCCAGTTGATATGGGCTATCGGAAAGTATATCACCGCGAAATTAATTTTACCATTCCGAAAGGCTATAAAATTGAAAATCCGGATGAATTAAACATAGATGTAACCGCATCCGACTATCGGGGAATATATGCTGGGTTTAAATCTAATTATACCATTAGCGATAATAAACTTTCTGTGATTATAGATGAATACTATAACAAGGTGCATTTTACCGCAAATGAATTTGAGGATTATCGAAAAGTTATTAATTCGGCGGCTGATTTTAATAAGATTGTACTATACCTAGAAGAGATTGTTAATTAAGCCTACTAATTTTAATTCAAATAGAACCTGATATTTGAATCGACCTAATTTAAGGACAAATGGAATACGTTAAATGGATCATTATTTCAGTAATCGGGCTCTATTTTTTATTGGGATTTCTGTATTATCTGTTCCAGGACCGGTTTATTTTTGTCAGGTACGACCTTAAAGGAAAGTATAATCTAACGATTAAAAAACAACATAAGGAATTGTTGCTAAAATCGAAAGATGATGAAACCTTACATGGATTATGGATTAAAGCCAAAAAGCCCAAAGGGCTGATTATTTATTTTCATGGCAACACCGGCAGTTTGAAACGATGGGGGAAAGTTGCAGCTCAATTTACGGATTATGAATATGATGTGCTCGCTCCCGATTACCGGGGATTTGGGAAAAGTACAGGGTGCCCCAGTGAAAAAGCTTTGATCGAAGATGCTGAATTATTCTATGAAGCTGCACTGGAACACTATACCGAAGACAAAATTGTTATTTATGGCCGATCGTTGGGGAGTGGTGTAGCTGTTCAATTGGCTGCCCGATATAATCCAAAATTGCTAATTCTGGAAACACCCTTTAGCTCTCTATTAAATGTAGCTTATTCACAAGTCCCGATTTTCCCCTATAAATTTATGCTTAAACATCATTTTCGTTCTGACTTGCATATACAACAAGTGAAGTCCCCAATTGTTATTATGCATGGGACAAAAGATAGCCAGGTTTATTACAAATCTGCTTTAAAGTTATATGACAAAGTATCGGAACGCGACAATGTAATGTTTCATACTTTTAAAGGAGGTGACCACAATAATTTAAACAGCTATTCAAAATACAAAGAGCTGCTAACAGATGTATTAAAAAACTGACTATTTTTTTAAAGTTAACCTTCCTAAATAATTTGATGATTCCCCCCGGTATAAAACCTCCATGTCAAATCCAGTCTTATCTGCATAATCTTTCATCAGGTACTCATCTATATAAAGCCACTTAAACCAGTTTCCCAATTCGTTATTATAAGCAAACCTAAAATCCATTTCACCATAGTAGGGGCCATTTAAGTCAATCAACATGCTCCCATCATCATCGGTGTATAAATATTTAAGGTCTGCCGAATCGAATAACACTTGTCCGTTTTTGTTTAATAATGATTTTAAATGAGTTAGAAATCCGGATAAATTTTCGATACTTTTACTAATACCAATGCCATTCATCAATAGTAAAATGGTATCGAATTTATCTGATTTAAACGCAAGCAAATCCATTTCAATTACCTGCTTTATACCCCTCCCCTTCATCACCTTTATGCATCCTTTCGAAATATCCAAAGCAGTTACATCAACTTTTTGGTTTTGCAACCATAAAGCATGACTCCCAGCTCCAGCCCCAACATCCAGCACTCTTCCTTTACACTTTTTTAAAGCTTGTTTTTCAATTTCAGGCATCTTGTTATAGTCCCTGAAATAATAATCAACATGCATTTCATCATTTTCCATTTTATCTGATAGAACCCACAGATTATTCCGGTCACCATTAAAATAAAATGCCGACAAAGCCCTTCCTAAAATATCATTGTATTGATCCATTTACCTCGTGTGTTGATTACTAAATTAATTCACTGTTTTCACTACTCTTTTTCCATTCTTGTTTGTTAAAATTTTAAACCATAGCAACGGCTATGCTTGAAAATTTTTCCTCCAATAATGATAAAATAACAACAAAAATTTAGTAAACCAATTTAGTAATCAACACACTCATCTATTTATACTATATTCGCGCCCGATTTAATAAAAACGTAAAAATAAAAAACAATGAAGAAAGTAATGATTATTATAGCTGCAATCGCTTTAACGGTTTCAGCGTGCAATAATGGAAACTCGGGCTCGAAAGTTGTCCTTAATAATGAGGTTGATAGTGTAGCTTATGCCATTGGTATAGATCAGGGTATGCGGCTTACAAAAGGTTTGGAAACATTTCCTGATAGTTTGGATTTTGAATTAATAGTTGCCGGTTTTTCGCAAAGTATGCGGGATGGCGAAGTGCTATTTGATGAGGATGCTGTAAAGGATATCCTAACCAACTATATGCAGAAAAAACAATCTGAAGAGCAAGCGACCCAAAAAGATAAATTTGCCGGTAATGTCGAAGCCGGTAACATATTTTTGGCTGAAAATGCAACCCAACCCGGTGTAGAGGTTACTGCATCAGGATTACAGTACAAAGTAATTATAGATGGTAATGGGCCAAAACCCATTGATGGGGATAAAATAAAAGTGAATTACGAAGGTAAATTGCTCAATGGTACTATTTTCGATTCTTCTTATGATCGGGGCGAACCTATTGAATTCATGCTGAACCAGGTAATCCCAGGCTGGACAGAAGGCTTGAAATTGATGCCTGTCGGATCAACTTACATGCTATATATTCCGCAAAATTTAGCCTATGGTGAAAATGTTCGTCCGGGTGGCCCGATTGAGCCATTTTCTACTCTTATTTTTAAAGTTGAATTATTAGAAATTGTAAAGTAATATGGATAAGAACAATGCTAAACAACGCTTAAGTTACGCTGTTGGCGTACAAATCGCCGGTAATCTTAAGCAAAGCGGGTTTGAAGAACTGGAACCCAAATCCTTTTCGGAAGGGATAATGGATATACTAAAGGAAAATAAACTGCAAATTCCCTTTGAAGAAGTACAAGAAGAAATAAATGCGCATTACGCAAAGTTTCAGGCCAGGGCAAAGGAAGAGAATGCAACAGTAGGAGCAACTTTTCTAAATAAAAACAAAGAAAAGGAAGATGTAATTGAATTGCCTTCTGGATTACAATACCGCGTAATTTCTAAAGGAGATGGTAAAAAACCCACCGAAAAAGATATGGTTACTACACATTACGAAGGCCGTACCATTGACGGAAAAGTATTCGACAGTTCATTTCAGCGAGGTGAACCTGCAAGCTTTCCGGTAAATGGTGTAATAAAAGGCTGGACTGAAGCACTGCAATTAATGTCGGTTGGTGATAAATATGAGTTGTTTGTGCCCTCTGAATTGGCTTATGGCGAGCAAGGTGCAGGAGCGGATATTCCACCGTATTCTACATTAATTTTTGAAGTAGAATTATTGAAGGTTAATTGATATAACCCATTTAAAAAATCAATCCTTTGCCAGTTTGGCAAGGGATTTTTTTATTTATAAGGGTGGTTCATTGTAAATATATCAAATAAAAAAGTGCTTGAAAGGCGTATTTTTAAAGGATTTTGTAAGAAAAATCCCTTTTTTATTAACAAATGGGCAATCTTATTAACAAAATCACCGCTTTTCTTTGTCTGTATTGGTTTTTAGCTATAATTTAATCGAAAATTCAATAAATCTATTTATTAACTTTTAAAAATTAAATTATGAACAAAGCAGAATTAATCGATGCAATGGCCCACAGATCTGGATTATCAAAAGCAGATTCTAAAAGAGCATTAGATGCATTTACAACATCTACAGGTAATGCACTTGGAAATGGTGAAAGAGTTGCATTAGTTGGATTTGGTTCTTTTTCAGTTTCTGAGCGTTCAGCCAGAAAAGGAAGAAACCCACGTACAGGTGAAGAAATTAACATAGCTGCAAAAAAAGTGGTTAAGTTTAAAGCTGGTGCTGAATTAAATGGTGAATTAAACTAATCGCCACCTTCAACACAAAATTCTTAAAAGTCTCTCCGTTTTTCGGGGGGGCTTTTTTTATTTTAGCTCAATGATGACTCCAAACCAAATCATAGAATACTTTCAGTCTTTTCTTTCTGACCACAAGAAAAGTTTGTTCGAAGAAATCATCCGGGATCGAACCCGCCATATCACTGTAGTACTCGAAGATTTATTCCACCCGCACAATACCAGTGCTATATTGCGCAATTGCGATTGTTTTGGGATTCAGGATATTCATGTTATCGAAAATAATCACCGTTTTGTTAATTCGCGTGATATTTCGAAAGGTTCGAATAAATGGCTCGATATATATCGGTACGACGAAACCGAGCACAATACCCTTTCGTGCCTCGATACTTTAAAAAACAATGGCTATTTGATTGCAGCGATGTCGCCCAACGAAAACGACATTTTATTAGACGAACTTCCTGTTGACCAAAAAATCGCCATGGTATTTGGTGCCGAAAAATTTGGATTATCCAATAAAACAAAGCAAGCTGCCGATGTATATGTTAAAATCCCGATGCTGGGATTTACCGAAAGTTTTAATGTGTCTGTTTCGGCTGCCCTCTCGCTTTCGCACCTAAGCCAAAAAATCCGCTATAAAAAAGTAAACTGGCAATTGAGTCCCGAGGAAATGCAGCGCATTAAACTTACCTGGACACTGCGTACCATTCAAAGTGCCCGGTCGATTGTTAAAAGGTATCTGGTAGAAAACCCTGAAGCAGAAGATTTGTTTAATTTTTCTGAGTTTTTAGGATAGTTCAATAACTACAGTATTAATTTAGAATTAGTTTATAATGCAATCTCTTTTCTCTAGTACTTATTTCAATCAGGTAAAGACCTTTAGATCTATTGAGTTCAAATTGATGAATAGGCGTATTTATATACTCTTTTTGATACAATAGTTTACCATTAATACTAAAAACACGTACGGTAGCATCGCTTAATGCACCTAAATCAATATTAACTGTACCATTGCTTGGGTTAGGATATATTATAATATTCGCGTATTGCAATTCTTTAATATCCAAAGCTGTATTAGTTATTTTAAGGTAATAAATGTCCCACCCACCATTAGATGTATGAGTAATATCATCTTCAGTGTTAAAATCTGAAGTTTCTGTATAAACACCACTGACAATTAGGTTTCCACTAATATCTAACGCGATATTATTGGCAAAATCGTAGCTTACACCACCAATGTTTTTAGCCCAAAGAAAATTACCATTAGCAGTTATCTTTTGTACAAAACCATCTAAATCACCATTAGAAATTAAGTTGTATACATCCGGACCTGAATCAAAGTCAACAGTATCTTGAAAATATCCGGTAAAAAAAATATCATTATTTACGTCAGAAGTAAACGAAAGTACAACCGCATGAGTACTCATAACCCATATGAAATTACCTTCGGTATCTAGCTTTAAAATAAAAAATTCCCCCGATTCATCAGAATTTAGATTATAAGTACCTGTTCCCGGGTCAAAATCAACGGTATGATGATAATACCCTTTTGTATAAACATTTCCTTCACCATCACATAATATGGAATGACTTCTGTCATAACCAGTACTTCCGATTTGTTTTGCCCAAAGAAAATTACCATCGGAATCAAGCTTTTGAATGAAAGCATCTTCATATCCTTCAGAAGTTAAAATATATGTACTTTCACCGGGATCGAAATCAACGGTATGGGTAAAAGGACCTGTTGTATATACATTGCCTAAATTATCTACAAAAATAGACAAGCCCATGTCTAAGCCTATATCAGGGCTACCCATAGTTTTAGCCCAAAGAAAATTTCCTTGTGCATCCAATTTCAACACAAATATATCATCATAACCATTCGATGTCAGGTTGTAAATTTCGGTTCCGGGATCAAAATCTACTGTGTTACCAAAGTAACCGGAAACATGAATATTACCTTGTGAATCTATTGCTATACTCTGGCCTATATCATGACTTTCCCCACCTATATTTTTTGCCCAGACAAAGTCTCCATTAGCATCTAATTTTAACACGAAAAAATCATAGAACCCATTTGAAGATAAATTATAAATGCCAGAACCAGGGTCGAAATCAATTGTATTCGAAAATTCACCGGTAAGGTAAACATTACCCAAGGGGTCTATATTAAGGTCTTCGATTTGTGCCTGGCTAATGCTTTTAACCCAAATAAAATTACCATCTGAATCTGTTTTCAAAATGAAATAACTCCTGATATCCGTTGAGGTTAAATTAAATGTACCTGGTCCTGAATCGAAGTCCACGGTTCCTTCAAAATGCCCTGCCAAAAGCAAATTTCCGTTGGATTCAGTTTTCGTTGCTATTACATAATCACTAACATTTCCACCAATACTATTTACCCAATCAACATTTTGAGCTACAAGAAAAGTGGGAGATAAAATAACCAAAATAAGAAATACTATATTTTTCATAAGCTTACTATTTGTGTTAACATTTTAAAATGAACAATTATTCCGTTTAACAAAAAAAACATTTTTGATCTATTTTACGGATGCAATTTATCTTCGTTTTCTTAATAATAAAAGCAGCTTTAATAAATCCTACTGTATACACATATCTGTGCTTAACCTCAAATTAAGTGTTTTTAGCTATCCAATAGCTACAACATATTTAATCCGGATTATTCATGAGTTTTCTATGTCTAGGTAATTCCAACCGACATCTTTGGAACGCTTCGCTTTTGTATAAACTTAATTACTCATAAGCTAATCCTTTACACAACGAACCGCAATACCGCTGGATTTTGCGTAATCGAAAATATCACTTTGCTCATAAGCATAACTCAGGTGACAATACCAGGCACTTGCACTCATCGATTCTGTAGCAGACCACCAATAACTATACGTGGTTAACTGAACATAATCTCCATTAAAACTATATCTGATGCCGTTAGGTAAAGCCGTAAAACCAAAACTGTTATCTGCTGCTGTATTGGGTTCGCTCCAATGCTCATATCCTACTTCTTTCATTTTTCCGCCTGCAACGTCTTCACCACCCACATAATCGGTTAATTCTGACCACTCTAAATTACTTGGTAAGTGCCACCCAACCGGGCAAACACCTTGTACACCGCTTGGATTACTGTTACTACTTATTGCATTGTCTCCCATGGCTGCCACCCAGGTATACAACGCTCCATATATGTCAGCTTCCCCATTTGCATTGTTATTATAATAACAATAGGCGTCATCCGTATTATTTAATTCTGCCCAACCGGTAGTGTCGGTTACTAAAGGAATAGAAATCCCGTTTGAGTAATGGGTTGCTTTTAAATTATCAGACATCCAACATTGATTTCCAATTTGAATGGTATTGTATGTGTTTCCATCTATATCTGTAATTAAATCACCACAGGTAAAGACATTTCCTTCTTCTTCAAAATAAACACTATCAATTTCAGATATAGGAATTGAAATTATACTAGTGTCTGTCTTTCTAATTATCATATTCGTTTGTGAAAACAAATTCACACTTAGAAATATTGTTAAAAATATTGCTGTTAAATTCTTCATTTCTCTATCGGTTTAAAATGATTAGTTTTTTTATTGTTAAATTATTTTCGCTTTTTACTTTAATTAGATACGTTCCATTTGACAAATCATTATTTTGCCACTGTAAAGAATAATTACCTCGCTGTTGTTCTTTTGATAATAAAACATCAATAACCTGACCTGTAATATTTGTTAGAGATATCTCTATTTTTTCTGTTCTATTTAATTCATAATCTATCTTAAAATTTCCGTTAGAAGGATTTGGATAAACTATCAATTTAATAGCATCAAGATGTTCAGGATTATTAATATCCGTTGTAATATCAAAATAATATTTTTGAACTTCATTTAGTTCCCATGCTAGTGTTGTTGCATCGATATTAAGTATAATCATTTCAGATTCTGAAAATGATATTTTTTGAACTTGCGATAACGGAATTTGCGTTAATGATCCATTTGTTTTTTCAACATAAATGCTTTGTTGAGCTTGAATGTTAAAAAATCCACCAAATCCAATTAGCAACACAGCAGTTAACATGTTTTTTTTTATATCCATTTTACTTCCTTTACTATTGTTTAATTAATTAGGTTTAGATATTACTTTTTTATACTGGATAACATTTAAATATACGTAAAAACATAACGATATGTTTCTAATACAGCATTTTAATATGTCGATTTATATGCTTGTTAGAATCTTTAGGATTTATTAGTCCCTGTCCCCATAGAAATCAGATGAAAATATATTTGATTTGAATATTGTGTAAACCTGAAATGTACAAGTCTGTCCTTGAAATAAAATGGATTAAAGTTTCTTGTAATTAAAGAACTAATACCATTTTAGTAAAAATCACACCTTCTTAGAAGGTGGCTTTGATTAGACCCCATTGGGGTCCTTTTAGCATTCTCTGTTCCTTGATATTCCCGTTCGCTACGCTACACAGGACCGCAGACAAGCTTTATGCTTCATGCTCTTTTTCTGCCCAGCCCAAAACCCCTTACTTCGCAGAAAAACAAACATATAAGAACCGCAATTACGCATAGCTTGCAGCAATTTCTGGCCAGGCTTCTTTTCTTTTCTGTGAAAAGAATAAGTTTGCTTATCGCTTTGAAAAGGGTTTTTCATCTTTAGAACGATATCATTAGTTGATTATCCAAATTGTAATGGCTAAAGGCCAAAGGCTAATTACAGGCAAAGCCCTCAGAACATGACCACCTGCAAAGCAGGTGGATTTCTAAGTTGAATTAAATCTTATTTGTTGCCAGGTTTTTATCAAACATTTTTACCATTAAACTGACTTCAATTATTTCTTAGTAACACTTTCAACATTGGTATAAATTCCTTTTATGTGATTTGCATTTTTTCAATTTTCCTGAATATTTGCAATAATGTCATTGATTCCGACAAGTTGTAACCCATCCCTAAAGTTTCCAATAACTGTTTTGTTGCCTCTGTTACCGGAATATTTTCTTGATAATTATCCCGATAATAATGGACAAAACGCATCACCATAAAAAGGTTAAACCAGGCAAAAAACCGCTTGATAAATGCTTCGTTATTTGATGTGTTTTTATCGATTTCATGTGTCTTTAATTGCCACTGCTTTTCTCCGGCAAATTCAATGATTTGACTGGGTATTGTTTCTAAAGGCAAGGTTGCAAGCCCTTTTCCCTTTTCGTAAACACTATCAAACAATGACTTTAAAACCATAACAGATTCCGGGTGGTAGGTCAAATATTGTTTTTTATTATTTTCAATCCAATCGCCCTGTGCTTTTCCTGTGCCAAACGGCACCCGGTCTGAAACTCGTGGAGAAGGATAAACACAGGTGTTTTTTATTTCGCTAAAATTTCCCAACTGTATAATTTTTTGTAGAAAATAAAAGTCCTCCCCGGCTTTTCGCTTGTTCATTCCCCCTTGCTTTTGGTACGCCCACGACCTCACTACCATACTCGAACCCACCGTATGATAGGCATAAGGATGCCCAGTGTATTTTATCAACTGGTTATAGTATCGCAAATGCAATTCGTATTGAACAATTCCCAAAGCCAAATCATTATTTTCTGGTTTTAAAGGATGCTCAAAATACACCGATGACCCCGGGCTATTATTATGTTTTTCAAAATGCTCTTCAATAGCAACTAGATAATTCGGGGCTACCGTACAATCAGCATCCAAAGCGATAATCAATCCATCAGAGTGATTGCCTAACCTAGATACAGCTTGATCCATTCCTGTTTTTCGAGCCAGCCCTACCCCGGCTGTTTTTTTTGGCAAGTCAAACGCATCCAAAATTAAATACCTGAATTTTAAGCCTTCACTTTTACTGAATTCAAGAGCTTTTTTGTAATAATCCTGACTTTGTTTTTTTATTTGATTTGAGGCATCTTCAGGATGATTAAAGACTACAATTATCTCAATTGGTTTTTCCGGTGAATCGCATGCTTCGAGGCTTTGTAGCGTTTTGATTAAATAGGGCTCGTTAAATGCAGGAATAACCACCACAGCGTTTAAGCCTTGAACTGGCGTTTCATTTATCAACGAATTTTCAAATCCAATTTTTTCTAAATATTTATTAACCATATATTAAGCGATAAATAATCAATATAACCCGTTTAATCTTAGTGTTTTGCCGATTAAAGTCATTATATGAATTTAAAAAAACAAAATAAACTATTGCTTTTCGAGCAGAAACATGGTTCAAAAAGGCAAGAATTACGTATTTTTGCAAAACTTAAACCTAAGACCTGATTTATGTAAAACCCACCCCACTAAATGGGTTGTTTTAACATAAATTAATTTCCCAACCTCGATGTATTTAAAATTGAATAAAACGTTCTTTTCGTGTTCGAATAAATATTGAATTAAAATACACCGACAAATTATAACTATGAAAACAATTTACAAAACAACGAAACAATTTTTACTGCTTTTTGCCTTTATTTTTGGCATTACAAGCACCGCATGGGCCGATTCATTTTCTGTCCATTTTACCAACAGTAACAATGAGCCTTTGGCTAATGGGACTGTACAATACTACCAATCAGGATGGAAATCCCTTGGTTCAACAGATGCAAATGGAATGATAGCAGCAGATATTAATGGACTTTCCGGAAATATCTCATTTCGATTATTCTATAAGGGAGCTTCTAATCAAAAATCACAGAATATTTCGGCAAATCCCGTAGTTGTTTTTAAAACAACCCTAGCTACGGTTAAATTATTGGATGTTGCAAATAATGAACTAAGCAG
>Ga0164313_10001445_pt1 | contig 20971 bp, 19 predicted proteins | sample GuaBasSedimGuay4_FD_113735 | JGI IMG/M metagenome (GOLD analysis project Ga0164313, IMG submission 113735) | Subseafloor sediment microbial communities from Guaymas Basin, Gulf of California, Mexico - Guay4, Core 4569-4, 0-3 cm | ecosystem: Environmental > Aquatic > Marine > Hydrothermal vents... | reverse complement strand
GTACGAGACCGAGTCGGCGTCGGACGGCGATGAAGGCCTATGGCTTGCCGAGGCCCATCAGCCGGATCTCATCACGCTGGATGTTCTGATGCCGAAGAAATCCGGGGTCAAGGCTTATCGAGCGCTTCGTACCTCGAAAAAGACAGCCTCGATTCCGATCATCGTTCTTACCGGCCTCACCCGGTCAGACGATTTCTTCGGCGATTTCGGCGATCTTCCACGGCCGGAGGCAGTGGTCGAGAAACCCATCGAACGAGAAGCTTTCCTGGAGAAAGTGGGGGATCTGATCGACGCCACCTAACCCGGTGGAGCCGGAACCAAAGAGGTTCAGTGGGACCGTACGGTGAGCTGAGGCAGATCGTCGGGCATTTGCCGTTGTAGCGAGGGATGCTGGCCGCCTGTGGGGATGGTGACGGTGAAAACTGTGCCCTCGCCGGGCTTCGAGGTGAAAGTCACCGTTCCGCCATGCTCCTCGGCGACCTTCTGGACCACGAGCAGCCCGATGCCGGTGCCCTCGGTCCCTTTCGACGAAAAAAACTCGTGAAAGACCTTGCGGTTGAGGTCCTCGGGGATGCCTTCGCCGTTGTCCTCGACCTCGAAGATCGTGTCACCGTTGCCGTTCTGCCGGCAGCGAAGCGACACCCGGTGGTCGTTCTTGTGCTCGGACGGGTCGAAACGACAGGCGTCGATGGCGTTGCCGACGAGGTTGCACATCAGGCTGTGGATGGCCTCGGGATCAAAGGTCCCGCGGTGATGTGGCAGGGGAACATCAGCGCAGATCTCGATGTCCTCATCGGTCATTCGATCGGCATAGAGATCGCACACTTCGAGCACGATCTCCTGGGGACACACGTCATCTTTGAAATCGGGTTCGCGCTCCTTGGCGGTGAAGAGCAGATCCTTGACAATGGCGGTCACCCGGCGCACGTTGCGTTCCACCATTTCCCAACCCTCGTCAATGGCGTCACGATTGTCCTCCTCGAGGCCGTTGTTGACGATGAAGATGCCGCCCTCGAGGCCCATGAGAATATTCTTGACCCGGTGTGCGGTGCCGGCCACGGCACGACCGGTGAGGGCCAGTTGGCGCTGGAGCCTCTTGATCTCGGTGACGTCGGTGAAAACCTCCATGACAGCACTGATTTTGCCGCTTGAGTCGAGGATCGGCCGGGTGTGGACAACGACGTTGATCCGATGTCCTTTCCTGCTGATCAGGACCTCCTCGTTGGAGCGTGTGAAGCCATCGGAGAACGTGGCGTCCACCACACAGTCGGGGCACTTGGAAGTTCTTCGCTTGCAGACCTCATAACAGCGCGATCGATCGGTGGCTCCGAACTCGCGACGGTAGAGATCGTTGGCTTCGAGGATATTGTGCTCGCGGTCGAGGACGCAGATGAAACAGGGAACCGCCGAGAAGAGTCGCTCGTAGCGGCGCCGTGTTTGGTCAAGCTCGGTTCTGAGGATCTTGACCGGTTCGTGCTTATGGCCGTTTCCAGTGGGTCGCCGCACGAAGATCGACCATCCTGCGAAAAGGAGTGCGCCCAGGAGAATTCCCCCCGTGGCGAGTGGCGGAAGAACCGGGGCCAAAATGGCAATGATGGCCGACAACACAACCATTCCACCGAGGTAGGCCAGGAGTGTTCGGTGACCGACTCTCAGGAGTGGTTCAGGCCCATCTTCATCTGTCCCCTCGGGTGAACCGGCGGTGATGGTATCGGATGGGCCTTCGCCCTCACCTGGAGACCCAGCACGATCTTTTACCCGGTGGGGTGAGAAATTGACGTGAAATCTGGCCATGGCTCCATCCGCACTCCACAGTATGGCACAACACAACGAGGGGGATACGACCTTGACAATCACAGGATTGCGACTAGTTTGAGGCACAGGGGGACGGACTGTGGACGCCGACGCGCCCGGCATCGGGCGGATCATCCTGGAAAGTGTTGCCGAAGCTGTTTTCACCGTCAACACGGACTGGCAGATCGCATATTTCAACCGGGCGGCCGAAAAACTCACGGGCGTGCCCCGCGAGCAGGCCATCGGCAGACGTTGCTGTGAGGTATTTCAAGCCAGCATCTGCAGCACTGTGTGTCCGCTTCGCCACACCCTCGAAACAGGTGAATCGGTGGCCAACCGCCCGGCGTTCATCATCGACGCCCGGGGGCGCAAGCTGCCCGTCAGTGTGTCCACCTCGGTCTTGCGCGATGAGAACGGACACCTCGTCGGTGGCGTCGAGACAATTCGTGACCTCAGTCAGATCGAGGAGTTGAGGAAGCAGCTCGAGGCGCGCTACTCCCTCGGCGACATCATCGGTCGAAGTCCTGCCATGCGGGAACTCTTCGGCGTCCTGCCGGCTGTGGCCGCCAGTGACAGCACCGTGGTGATTCTCGGCGCCAGCGGCACCGGCAAGGAGCTCTTCGCCCGAGCGATTCACAACATGTCGCCGCGTCGCGACAAACGATTCGTCGCCATCAACTGTGGCGCCATGCCGGACACGTTGCTCGAGTCCGAGCTTTTCGGCTACAGAGCCGGTGCGTTCACCGACGCACGGCGGGATCATCCGGGACGTTTCGCCCACGCCGAGGGGGGGACCGTTTTTCTCGACGAGATTGGCGATATCTCGCCCGCCATGCAGGTTCGTCTCCTGAGGGTCTTGCAAGAGAAAGTCTATGAACCTCTGGGTGCGGTCGAACCGGTCACGGCCGACGTCCGGGTGCTTGCTGCCACCCACCGTGATCTTGCCGAGCTGGTGAGGGAAGGTACCTTCCGCGAAGATTTGTTTTACCGAATCAACGTGATGCGGCTGGAACTGCCGATCCTGCGTGAGCGTCGGGAGGATATCCCGCTGCTCATCGATCATTTCATCGGACGGTTCAACCGGTTGCAGGACAAGGATGTGGTGGGCGTTTCAGACGAGGTCCTCGAGATTCTGATGAACCACGAGTACCCGGGAAACGCGCGCGAGTTGGAGAACTTCATCGAGCATGCCTTCGTGCTATGTCATGAATCCGTGATCGAGCTCGATCATCTGCCCCCGGAGCTGTTGAAGGGGGCATCCGCCCTGCAGAGAGCCAACGAACCTCCCCGAAGGACACTGCGCTCCATGGAAGCGATCCATATTTCCGACGCTCTGCGCCGTACGCACGGCAATCGACAAGAGGCCGCGCAGCTTCTCGGCATCCATCCGAGCACCCTTTTCCGCAAGATCCGGGATCTCAATATCGAGGTTCCGAAGTACGACGGTCGCAGGCGGAACGAAGGGGGATCCCGAAACGGCAGCTGATCAGGTTTCCACGTCCGTTACGTTCTTGTAACCCGGCTGCCTCGTCGGCGAACAGAATCCTCCTCCCACCGACGTCGAAGTGGAATCCGATGAACTACTTGTGAACTGGGTGAAGAGACACCCTTCTGGCACAGGGGTTGCAAGACCGGGTGCCGGTACAGGTGTCTCTGCCGGTCGCCTGGGAAAGAAAAGATGGCAAGCCGATTCAACATGCTGTTTGGTATTTCCTTTCGACGGTGGTGTTCTCCAGCTTCTGGTCGAACATCATCGCCGATGATGTAAGGAGGAGTTGATTTTGAGCGGACTCAGGTGTCGGAGCCCGTCGTCTGGTCCGGTGCCTGCGAGGCACAGAAGATTTCACGAGATATCGATTGGAAAGGAGTGGCCATGACAGAAACGAAGTACAAGACGCCGCTGCTTGACGAGCTCGAGAAGGGGCCGTGGCCCAGCTTCGTCAAGGAAATCAAGAAAGAGGCCGGGCACAACCTGATGGCGAATGATGTGCTCGGGATCCTCGAACGGTCCTACGAGGAGCACGTCAGCCACTGGAAGCACGGCGGTCTGGTGGGCGTCATGGGCTACGGCGGCGGTGTGATCGGTCGCTACTGTGATCTCCCGGACGACTTCCCCCACGTCAAGGAGTTCCACACGTACCGTGTCAACCAACCGTCGGCATGGTTCTACACGACGAAAGTGCTGCGTCACCTATGTGACATCTGGGAGAAGCACGGTTCCGGGCTGACCAACATGCATGGCTCGACCGGCGACATCGTGTTCCTCGGTTCCAACACCGCGGCCCTCGAACCCTGCTTCGCCGAGCTCACCTCTGAGAAGGAAGACATGCCGAGCTTCGATCTCGGCGGCTCCGGCTCCAACCTGCGCACGCCGAGTTGCTGTGTGGGCCCGGCACGCTGTGAGTGGGCCTGCTACGACACCCTCGACGTCTGCTACAACATCACCCAGCACTTCCAGGACGAGCTCCACCGGCCGTTCTTCCCCTACAAGTACAAGTTCAAGTTCGCCGGTTGCCCCAACGACTGCGTGGCCTCGATCGCGCGTTCTGACTGCTCCGTGATCGGCGTCTGGAAAGACGATATTCAGATCAATCAGGAGAGAGTCAAGGAGTGCGAAAAGAACGGTACGGACATCAATGCCGAGGTCTGCGGCCTCTGCCCGACCAGGTGTATGGACTGGGACGGTTCTACCCTCGACATTGATAACTCCAACTGTGTCAAGTGCATGCACTGCATCAACCTGATGCCCAAGGCGCTCAAGCCCGGGAAGGAACGCGGCGCGACCATCCTTATCGGTTCGAAGGCGCCGATCGTAGGTGGTGCGCTGCTGTCTTCGGTCTTCGTTCCGTTCCTCGAGATGGATCCGGAATCAGATTACGAGGATCTCAAGGAGCTCACCGAGGCGATCTGGGACCTTTGGGGCGAGCACGGCAAGATGCGCGAGCGCACGGGCGAGTTCATCCAACGCGTCGGTCTTTCCAACTTCCTCGAGGAGATCGGGCTCGACCCGGTCCCCGAGATGGTGATGCATCCACGCACGAACCCTTACATCTTTTTCGACGACGAGATCTTCGAACAGGCCACGGAATAGAAAAGGAGGAACTCATGCCTACATTCGAACGCCGAACCGACATTGGACCCCCACATTACAAGCAGTTCCTTCCTGAAGTTGTCATCAAGAACTATGGCAAGTGGGACTACCACGAGATTATCAAGCCCGGCGTGATGGTGCACGTTGCCGAGTCCGGCGACAAGCTCTTCACCGTGCGCTGCGCTTCACCGCGGCTGCTCGCGATCACCACGATCCGTGAGTTCTGCGACATTTCCGACAAGTACTGCGACGGCCACCTGCGCTGGACGAGCCGCAACAACGTCGAGTTCCTGCTGACCGACGAGTCCAAGATCGAGTCTCTGATCAAGGACCTCGACGCTATCGGTTTCCCGATCGGCGGCCTCGGCAGCAAACTCTCCAACATCGTCCACACCCAGGGTTGGGTGCACTGCCACTCGGCAGCGTCGGACGCCTCAGGCGTCGTCAAGGCGGTGATGGACGAACTTTTCCCCTACTTCAGCGGCGAAAAGGACCTGCCGGCGAAGACGCGAATTGCTTACGCCTGCTGTCTCAACATGTGCGGCGCGGTCCACTGCTCCGACATCGCCATCCTGGGGGTCCACACCCGGGCGCCGGTCATCAACCATGAAGACCTGCCCAAGATGTGCGAGATTCCGACCTTGGTCGCCTCGTGTCCCACGGGCGCTATCCGGCCGGCAACGATCGATGGCAAGCCATCGGTGGAGATCGTTGAGGAGCAGTGCATGTACTGCGGCAATTGCTACACGGTGTGCCCGGCGTGCACCATCAACAACGCCAAGACCGATGGCATCTCAATCTGGGTCGGCGGCAAGGTTTCGAACTCACGGGTGGCCCCCAAGTTTTCGAAGCTCGCCATTCCCTTCATCCCCAACAACCCGCCGCGTTGGCCCGAGGTGGTCAAGTGGGTGGTCAAGATCGTTGAGACCTACGCCGCCAGCGCGCGCAAGCACGAGCGGATGGGTGAGTGGATCGATCGCATTGGCTGGCCGAAGTTTTTTGAGCTGATCGGGCAGCCGTTCACCAAGTACCACATCGACGACTTCAAACACGCGGGGGAGACCTTTCAGAGAACAGCGCAGCTGCGCCATTGAGGAGGACATCATGGCCGACGTGACAATCGATCAGGTGGCCGACGCCATGTTCGAACTGGTTTCATCCATGAAGGGCAAGAGGGATCTCAAGCCCATGGACGTTTCCAAGCAGATGATGGAAAAGTTCGGTGACGACGAAGTCGATAAGAAGATGTGCAAGAAGGCCTTGCGCACGCTCATCGACTCGGGCCGACTGACCTACAAGTACGCGGGTGGCAGCTTCGTCGCCCTGCCCGAGGCGTAGGCAAACGATCGAAATAAGCGGTCCGGGAGGGGTTGAGCTTGCCTCGCCCCTCCCTTGACCGCCTTCATATACAGGAGGATGCAATGGCGCGTGACAAAAAATCCGGTCCGGAGAGAATCGCCGAAGCGGTGGACGTTCTCCGGCAGTGGCAGGGCATCGAGCGCGATGCCATCGAGACCACGGCGCAGATCATGGAGAAGACCGACAACCTCCTGATCCGACAGATCATGGAGATCATCCGCAACGACTCCGTCCAGCACCACCGGGTGCAGCAGTTCCTCATCGACAGCATGACCAAGACGCCGATCACGATCACCCCCGAGGAGCTCGCCGAGGTCTGGGGACAGCTCGAAGCCCACGATGAGCTCGAGCGCCAGACCATCGAGCTGGCCGAGGGACTGTTGGAAACCACCACCGATCCGGTGGCCAAGATCCTGCTCGACTACCTGCTCCGTGACGAACAGAAGCACGACACGATCCTGGGCGAGCTGGAAAAGTTCAAAACTTACATGTCGAAGCTCTCCTGAGGTTCCAGTCAGAAAACAGTAACGCAGTGAGGAGACGCGTTTTATGGGTCTACTGAAGAAGAAAGACAAGAAGAAAACGGGTACGTTCGAGTCCCGCCTCAAAGGCGGTGGCATCGGCTCGCAGATCTCGTCCCTGCGGCCTCGATATGTCGAAAGCCTTCCGCCGTGCACCGGTAACTGCCCGAGTGGCAACGACATTCGCGGCTGGCTGACGGTCATCCAGCTGCGCGAGAAGCTCGGTCTCAGCCTTGACGAAGCCTGTGAACAGGCCTTCGACATGGAGATGGAGACCAACCCCTTCCCGTCCGTGATGGGTCGGGTCTGCCCCCATCCGTGTGAGACCGCCTGCAACCGCGGCAAAAAAGACGGTTCGGTGGGGATCAACTCGGTCGAGCGCTATCTTGGGGATTGGGCCCTCGAGCACGGCCTCAAAGCCAAAATGATCGAGGGTGAAGAGGCCAAGAAGCAGAAGATTGCGGTCGTCGGTGCAGGTCCCTCGGGAATGTCGTGCGCCTATCATCTCGCGCGCCGGGGTTACAAGGTCACGGTCTTCGAGGGCCTTCCCAAACCCGGTGGCATGCTCCGCTACGGCATTCCGGTCTACCGGCTGCCGCGCGAGATCATCGACGCCGAGGTCCAACGCATCGTCGATCTCGGGGTCGAACTCAAGTGCGACTGCAAGATCGGTAAAGATGTCTCCTACGACGACATCAAGAAAGACTACGACGCGATCTATGTTGCCATCGGCGCCCACCAGGGCAAGGCCATGGGCATCCCGGGTGAGGAAGGCCCCGGCCTCTGGACCGGGACCGAGTTCCTCAACCACGCCAACTCGGGCAAGAAGGTCGATATCGGCACCAACGTGGTGGTCATTGGAGGTGGCGACACCGCCATCGACGCCGCGCGCGTGTCCAAACGACTGATCGGCGATTCGGCAGCCATGGCCTCGAAGATGGGCGCCCAGGTGACCATCCTCTATCGTCGCACCCGTGCGGAGATGCCGGCCATCGAGCGTGAGATCGACGAGGCCATCGAGGAAGAAATCAACCTCGAGTACCTGGCGGCACCCATCGAGATCCTCCGCGACGACGATGGTGCGGTACGTGCCATGATTGTCCAGCGCATGGAGCTCGGTGAACCCGATGACTCCGGACGTCGGCGTCCGGTTCCCATCGAGGGCGACACCTACGAATTGCCGATTCAAACCGTCATCACTGCGGTGAGCCAGAAACCGGACCTCGAGGCGATGCACTCCGAGGAACTCGGTGACGGTTGGCTCAACGGCGACGAGTGGGGCTTCACCGGTGTCGACGGCGTCTGGACCGGCGGTGACAACATCAACCTCGGTATCGCAACGACCTCCATCGGTCAGGCACGCTTGGCGGCTCTCGCCATCGACGCCAAGCTCCAGGGAAAAGAGCTGAAGAAGATCGATGAAGGCGAGATGATCCGCAGCGAGAAACTCAAGCTCGACTGGTACAAGCCCATCGAACGTACCCAACGGCAGGTGAAATCGCCTGAGGACCGTCTCGCCAATCCTTATGACGAGGTCGATCTCGGAGTGACTGCGGACGACGCATTGGTCGAATGCGACCGCTGCTTCAGCTGCGGCAAGTGCTTTGGCTGTGAAAACTGTTGGATGTACTGTCAGGTCAACGTTTTTGCCCCTATCACTCCACCGACGCACGGGAACTTCTACACGATCAAAAAGCTCGAAGTCTGCGACGGGTGCAAGAAGTGCTGGGAGGAATGTCCCTGCGGCTACATCGTGGGCATGTAGCGAGGGGACGCACGGGCGGTCGAAGATGCAACTGCGAACCCCAAGGCTGGTGGTCGCCGGATTGTCCGGCGATGGCGGGAAGACCCTGGTCAGTCTCGGCCTGTGCCGGGCGCTGGCCGATCGTGGCCGAGTGGTCCAGGCCTTCAAAAAGGGTCCGGACTACATCGACGCGGCGTGGTTGGCCGCTGCCACCGGCCGCCCGTGTCGCAACCTCGATCCATTTCTCATGGAGGAGGAGGCCATCGGTCGCGCCGTGATGGCTGCCTCGGGCGCAGACTTTCTTCTGGTGGAGGGCAACCGAGGTCTCTTCGACGGTGTCGACGCTGCGGGGAGTCACTCTACTGCGACCCTCGCCAAGATCCTCGGCGCCCCGGTGGTTCTCGTCATCAACGTGACGAAGATGACGCGGACCGCTGCCGCCGCGGTCCTCGGTTCGATTCACCTCGATGAGGATCTCGACCTCGCAGGTGTCATTCTCAACCGCGTCGGCACAGCCCGCCAAGAGCGGGTTATCCGCGAGGCGATCGAGACTGCCACCGGGGTGCCCGTGGTGGGCGCCATCCCGCGTCTTCGGGGCGAGGATCCATTGCCGGGCCGTCACCTCGGTCTCGTGACGGCGGTGGAGCACCCTCGCCGGGACGAAGGCATCTCCCGTGCGGCAGCGGCAGTGGCCGATCACGTCGATCTCGAACTCATCGAGAGCATCGCTGCAAGTGCGCCCGAAGTCATGCTCGAGGTGGCCGATGTGCTTCCTGGTCGGGCTCGGGTGACCATCGGTTACTTTTCCGATCAGGCATTCAGCTTTTACTATCCGGAAAACCTCGAGGCTCTCGAGGCCGCCGGGGCCCGCTTGGTGGCGGTGTCACCGAGCAGTGACGCGGCTCTGCCCGAGTTCGACGGGCTTTACATCGGTGGCGGTTTCCCCGAGGTTCACGCGGCACGGCTTGCCGACAACCGCGGCTTTGCTCAATCGGTGAAGGCTCAGATCGACAACGGCCTGCCGGTCTATGCCGAATGTGGCGGCCTCATGTACCTCGCCCGGGAACTTCGGGTAGGTGATGCCGTTTACCCCATGTCAGGGGTGCTCGATCTCGCCATTGAGCAGACCGAACGACCACAGGGTCACGGCTACGAAACGGTCGTTATCGACCGCGAGAACCCGTTCTATCCTGTCGGGACCGAGCTGAGAGGCCATGAGTTTCACTATTCGAAGATCTATTCGGGTGGTGATTTGGCGAGAACTGTGGCCGCGGTAACGCGAGGTTCGGGCGCTGGAAATGGTCGCGACGGTATCGTTGCCGGCCGAGTGTGGGCGTCGTATCTTCACATTCACGCCTCAGCAACTCCGCTTTGGACCGCCGGGTTCTTAGCGAGCGCCACGGCCCACGCCGCCGAGTTCACCCAGCCGGCAGCGGCATGGGGCTGAAAGGACGAGTGATGGAGTTGCTCCGGGTCGGAGACCAGCAGGCACTGAGCGCACTGGCGGTTCAGGAACCGCGTGCGACCCGCTATTTGTTGGGCCGGCTTTGGGATCCGGATGAAGCCATACGCCAACGTGCTGCCCGGGCTCTTGGCAGGACCGCAGCTGATCATCCCGAGATCGGAATCGATCTCATTCGTCGCCTCATGTGGGCGCTGAATGACGAGTCGGCCACCAATGGTCTCTACGGTATCTCTGCGGTGGCTGAGATCGGGTTCAACGATCCCGAATTGGTCGCTCCGTTTATTGCACCGCTTGCCTCGCTGTCGTGGGACGATGGCCTCCGCCGGGAGATCATCCGTGCCTTGAGAAGAATCGCGGCGGTGGCGCCCGAGTTGGTGCGGCCGGTGTGTGAACAAGTTGCAGAACATGTCGATTTCGAGGATCCGAACGAACGTCGGGCGTTCGAGCGTCTCCTCGAGGAGTCTGGAGGGATCGATGAGTCGTGAGAGTCAGAGGCATCGTCTCGAGAGGTGCCAGCAAGCGGTAGAGGACAGCCCCAAATCAGCCGCGGCATACTACAACCTGGGGCTCACCTACACCATTTCGGGACGCGTGAAGAGCGCCGAGGAGGCCTACCTCAAAGCTGTCGAGCTCGATCCGAAAATGGTCCAAGCATGGGTCAACCTGGGTGGAGTCCGATTGATGCGGTGGGAGTTCAAGGGATGTCGGGACGCCAATCTGGAGGCTGTCCGACTCGACGATTCGCTGGTCATCGGCCACTACAATCTGGGGCAGGCATATCTCTACCTCAACGACCCGGAGAACCTGGTGAAGTGTAACGAGAAGGTTCTCGAACTCGAGCGTGATCATCCGGCGGCCCACTATCACCTGGCGGTGGGTCACTTGGCCATGGACAATCACGGTGCGGCCGAACGTCACATGGCGAGGGCCATCGAGCTCGGTCACGCCCCAACACAGGATTTCGTCAAGGCCCTGGAAAAGGCCCAAATAAAAAAAGCCCGTAACACAAGTACGACACTCGTGGAAATTACCGGAGCCGAAGGCCCGGGAAAGAAAAGGGAGGAATGAGCAATGGCAACTTTTGAATATGGCGACGTTTCCATCACGGTCGACGAAGACGGTTTCATGATGGAGCCGGAAGCTTGGAACGAGGACATTGCACTCGCATTGGCGACCACCGAGGGCGTTGATGACCTCACGGAAAACCACTGGAAGGTTGTGAACTACCTGCGTGACTATTATCTCCAGTTTGGTGTGGCGCCGATGATCCGCAAGCTTTGCAAGCAGACCGGATTCCAGCTCAAGGAAATCTACGAACTGTTTCCGTCGGGCCCCGCGAAGGGTGCCTGCAAGGTGGCCGGCCTGCCGAAACCGACCGGCTGCGTCTGATCTTCAACGATTCGCCATTTTTCCCTGCCGTCTCGCCTCCGCTCGGAGACGGGGCGGCGGGGTTTTTTCTTTTCAAGACGGTGAGTTGTTGACCGGTCGTTACGTCGTCGAAACGTTTGCGGTGGCTCGCCGTCCTCGCAGCGTTGTTGAGACGAGCCAAGGTCGCGCAGGATGAGTGTTTTGCGTTGACCGGGGGGAGTCGACTCACTGGCACATGGGTTGCAGTGAATATTTCGATTCGGGAGGGGATCGATGCCGCTCAAGCTCAGCCATGAAAATCGGACCGAGATGCTCGCAAGGTGGTTCGACCGAATCGTCGATCACTATCCTGCCGAGACGGCGAGCTTTCTTCGGGGACAATCCGACCCCTTCGCCAACCCGGTAGGTGCCGGGCTGCGGGATGAGTTGGCGCCCATTCTCGACGCGATTCTCGACGGTCGTGATCCCGTCGAGGTTGAGTCCGGCGTCGATCGCATCGTGAGAGTTAGGGCGCTGCAAGAGATGTCACCGTCAATGGCGGTGGGGTTCGTCCTGGAGCTGAAAGAGGTTTTCGACGAGGTGACGGACGAGGCGTCGAACGATGGCAAACGTATTTTCGACAAACGGGTAGATGGAATGCTGTTAGCGGCGTTCAACGTCTACAACCGCTGCCGTGAACAGGTGTACGACATACGGGTTAAAGAAATCCGAAATCGATCTCTCAAGGTGATGGAACGCCTCAACTCGTGGCGCGAAGAACGAGCCGGTGGACCACCATCCAACACGTGACTGGCGATGGACCTCTTGATGAAATATTGGCCTGCCACCGCGTGTGGAGATCATCCCTTGGGCCGATCTCACATGGAGTTCGACCTGAACGGGTCTATGTAGGAAGGAGGATTCGAGTCGATGGGTGCCTTGGTTTCCCTCGTCGCGGTTGCCGTATTGGCGCTGCTCGCCGTCACGGCGGTCGCTTCTGACGATCTGCGTTTGGTGTTCGGGGCGGTGATCCCGGGCGTCGCGTTTGCGATCTTTCTGGTTGGTATCGTGGCCAGGGTGATTCGCTGGGCGCGGGCTCCGGTACCGTTCCGGATTACTACCACTGCGGGTCAACAGAAGTCGCTGCCGTGGGTCAAGAACTCCGAGCTCGACAATCCCAGTGGTCTATTGGGTGTCATTGGACGTATGTTCCTCGAAGTGTTGTTCTTCAGGTCTCTGTTTCGCAACACCAAGATCGAGCTCCTTACGGACAAGGAAAAGGTCAACTACATCGGCACCAAGTACCTCTGGGCCGCCGCCATGGTGTTCCACTGGTCGATGCTGGTCGTGGTCTTCAGGCATTTCCGGTTCTTCGTCGAGCCGGTGCCCCAGGTCGTCGAAATCGTCCAGTACCTGGATGGTTTCTTCCAGGTTGGCGTGCCGGTCATCTATGCCACGTCGGTACTGCTCGTCGTGTCGTTGGGTTACTTGCTGCTGCGGCGGCTGGTTGACGCCAAGGTGAAGTACATCTCGCTTCCGTCAGACTATTTCGCCCTCTATCTGCTGCTCGGGATCGCCATTTCCGGCGGTTGGATGCGGCACCTGGAGAAGGTCGACATCGTCAACGTCAAGGCGGCCATCGCCGGTTGGGCATCGTTCCGACTCGTTGTGCCCGAGGGAGTTGGTGCACTCTATTTCGTCCACGTCTTCTTAGTCAGTGTGCTGCTCGTCTACTTCCCGTTCTCGAAGCTCCTGCACGCACCCGGGGTCTTCCTCTCACCGACCCGCAACCTGGCCAACAACAACCGCGCCAAGCGCCACGTCAACCCCTGGAACCCGCCCATCGTCGGCCATACCTACGCCGAGTGGGAGGAGGAGTTCCATGACAAGTTGGTGGCCTCCGGCTTCGTCCTGGACAAGGAGTGAGCCATGGCGGAGAAATCACCTCAAGAACTGATTCAGATCGATCTCGACCCGCCGCGACGAAACTGGATGGACCCGTCCGTAGACTTCGAGTCGCGGCGTGGTACCTGGTCCTACCCGGGAGGGGCCAAGAGCATCGAGTATATGGGTTTCGCCAACCCTCGCGAGTGGTCACCCACCGATGAGGACTGGAAGCTGCCGGAGAACTGGCAACAGATCATCCATGACGGCTTCAAGGAGCGGCTCGGAAAATACCGCTCGCTACAGATCTTCATGGACACCTGTGTCCGCTGTGGCGCCTGCGCCGACAAATGCCACTTCTTCATCGGTTCCGGCGATCCCAAGAACATGCCTGTCCTGCGGTCCGAGCTGTTGCGTTCCATTTATCGCAACGACTTCACCCTGGCCGGCAAGATCCTCGGCGTTTTTGCCGGTGGTCGGAAACTGACAGAGGACGTGCTCAAGGAGTGGTTCTACTACTTCTTCCAGTGCACCGAATGTCGAAGATGCAGCGTCTATTGCCCTTACGGTATCGACACCGCTGAGGTCACCATGATGGCCCGCGAGCTCATGATGCTGGTGGGCCTGAATATCAACTGGATCGCCGAGCCGGTCGCCAATTGCCAACGCACCGGCAATCACCTCGGGATCCAACCGCATACCTTCAAGGACAACATCGAGTTTCTGTGCGAGGAACTCGAGGACGACCTCGGAATCACCGTCGAACCTGTGATCAACAAGAAGGGCGCGGACGTTCTTTTCATCATCCCGTCGGCGGACTACTTCGCCGACCCGGGGACCTACACCTTTGTCGGTTACCTGATGCTCTTCAAGCAGCTGGGGCTCGACTACACCATGACGGCCTATGCTTCGGAGGGCGGCAACTTCGGCCTCTTCACCTCGCACGACACCATCAAGAAACTCAACTACAAGATCTACCACGAGGCCAAGAGGCTCGGTGTCAAGTGGATCCTCGGTGGTGAGTGCGGCCACATGTGGCGGGTGATGCACCAGTACATGGACACCATGAACGGGCCCGCCGACTTCCTCGAGGTGCCGCGCTCGCCCATAACAGGCACCGTCTTTGAAAACGCGAGATCGACCAAGATGGTCCACATCTGCGAGTTCACCGCCGACTTGATCCGGAACAAGAAGATCAAGCTCGACCCGAGCCGCAACGACAGATACCGTGTCACCTTCCACGACTCGTGCAACCCGGCGAGAGCGCTGGGGCTCTTCGAAGAACCGCGCTACATCCTGAACAATGTGTGTAACAACTATTTCGAGATGCCGGAGAACACCATCCGCGAGCACACCTTCTGCTGTGCGGGCGGCGCCGGACTCGGTAACGACGAGAACATGGAAATGCGTCTTCGTGGAGGGCTGCCACGCGGCAACGCGCTCAAGCATGTGCGTGACGAGCACGATGTCAACCTCATGAGCTGCATCTGCGCCATCGATCGTGCGACGCTGCCGCCTCTGGCCGACTACTGGGCGCCGGGAGTCGAGATCAGCGGCATCCACGAGCTGGTGGCAAACGCGCTGGTGATGGATGGCGAGCCCGAGCGCACGAAAAATCTGCGGGGCGAACCGCTGAAGGAGGAAACGGAGGGCACCACCGATGTATGACGCCGGCAAAATCATCGTCGGGCTCGTGATCTTCGTGATTCTCGCCACCTCGCCTCTGTGGTTCAACGCGTTGACCTCGGAGTCCCCCGAGGCGCCCAAACTTCAGTTGCCGACCAACGGCTCGACGGAGTGCGTCGAGACCACCGAGTACATGCGCGCCGAGCATATGGATCTGCTCAACCAGTGGCGCGATGACGTGGTGAGAAAGGCAAAACGGGATTATGTGAGCAGCTCCAACGGGAAGGTTTATGACATGAGTCTTTCCCGGACCTGCATGGACTGTCATTCCAACAAGGCTGAGTTCTGTGACGCCTGCCACAACTATCTGGCGGTCAATCCCTACTGCTGGGACTGCCATGTGGAACCGAAAGGGGCCAACTGATGGACGGGAACAGACGTGATTTCCTGAAACTGGCAGGCCTCACAACTCTGGGAGCGGCCGGAGCTTCGTCGATCAAGGCCTCAACCGAACCGGAGTCGACGGCAGACAGCCACACCGAGACATCGACCGATGGTGTTCGGCTGGCCATGGTCATCGACCTGCGGAAGTTCTCCAAGGACGATGCGCTCATCGAGCGCTGTGTGAAGGCGTGCCACGTGGCTCACAACGTGCCCGATTTCGTGGACGATCCAAAGAATGAGGTCAAGTGGATCTGGGCGGATGACTTCGAGACCGCCTTCCACTCGCAGGAGTTCCACTTCATCCGCGAAGATCTCAAGGGCAAGCCTACCCTGCTGCTGTGCAACCACTGCGACAACCCGCCGTGCACCCGGGTCTGCCCCACCGGAGCCACCTGGAAACGAGACACGGACGGCATCGTCATGATGGACTGGCACCGCTGCATCGGCTGCCGCTACTGTGTGGTCGCCTGCCCGTACGGGTCGCGTTCTTTCAACTGGAAGGACCCGCGCCCGGCCATCGACGAGATCACGCCTGACTATCCCACGCGGATGCGGGGTGTGGTCGAGAAGTGCACCTTCTGCGAGGAGCGCCTTGCACGCGGCCTCGAGCCGGCGTGCGTCGAGGCCTGCTCAAACGATGAGATCGCCTTCGGCGACCTCAACGATCCGAACTCCAAGGTTCGGCAGCTGCTCGGCGAGCGGATGGCGATCAGACGAAAAGCCGGCCTCGGGACTCAACCCGAGGTCTACTACATCATCGACGACCCGCGGACCTTGCTGGAGGTCGCACCGGCGGCCGTGGTCGAGGTGGCGGAAGGGGGCGACCATGCTTGAGAAGGCGCTCACTGGAAACCGCACGTACTGGACGTGGACATTCTTTCTGCTCGCAATCATCGGGGCGGGCGCTGCGTGCTGGTACTGGCAGTTCCGCACCGGTCTGACCATCACGGGCTTGAGTCGTGATGTGGTCTGGGGCCTCTACATCGCTCAGTTCACCTTCTTGGTGGGCGTCGCCGCGTCGGCGGTGATGGTGGTGTTGCCCTACTATCTCCACAACTACAAGGAGTTCGGCAAGATGACCATCCTCGGCGAGTTCCTCGCCATTGCGGCGGTCATCATGTGCATGCTCTTCATCTTCGTCGACATGGGATCGCCCATACGTATCGTCAACGTCTTCCTGCACCCGACGTTCCACTCGATGATGTTCTGGGACACGGTGGCCCTGAGCGGCTATCTGGTACTCAACATCCTCATCAGCCGAGTGTCGCTGAGCTCGGAACGCCGAGGTGAGCCGCCACCAAAGTGGATCAAGCCCATCATCATCTTGTCGATCCCTTGGGCGATCAGTATTCACACCGTGACGGCGTTTCTCTACGCCGGCCTCGCGGCTCGTCCGTTCTGGATGACGGCGATTTTGGCCCCTCGGTTCCTGGCGTCTGCCTTTGCGGCCGGTCCGGCATTGCTCATCCTTCTCGCACTCATTGTGCGCAAGTTGACCAATTTCGACCCCGGGAAGGAAGCGATCCAGAAGCTCGCCGTGATCGTCACCTACGCCATGATTCTCAATGTTTTCTTTGTCGCCATGGAACTCTTCACGGCGCTCTACAGTAATATCCCCGAGCACATCCACCACTTCCAGTTCCTCTTCATGGGGCTTGAAGGAAGCAACACCCTGGCGCCATGGATGTGGCTGTCAGTGGTGCTGGCCGCGGTGGCGTTGGTGATCCTCATCAACCCGTCAACCCGTCGTAGCGAGACCACCCTCGTGGTGGGTTGTATCGCAGTCTTCGGTTCGCTGTGGATCGACAAGGGTCTCGGTATGGTCATCGCGGGATTCGTCCCCTCGCCCCTGGGCAAGGTGACCCATTATGCCCCGACCGCGCCCGAGCTCACCATCGCGCTGGCGATCTGGGCCATTGGGATTTTGATCGTGACCGGTCTATACAAGATCGCACTTGAGGTTCGGGGACAGATGAAGACCCAATAGGGAGTTATTAGTTCTTAGTTATTAGTTTTGAGTTATCGGCACCGGACCGTAAGGCGATCCTGAGAAGGAAGGACCCGCTGAAGCCGGAGAGACATTGCCGGAGCGAGGAACTACGCGTTGACCGGAGGTGCCTGGCATCCTCTCGGGTGGCGCGATGAAAGAAGATTGCCTCGAAGTCAGTAGCCCATTGCCGGAGCGCCATGAAAGACAGCCGCCTCGAAGTCGAGGCACGACGGTAGATATGAGGTGGAGAAAATGACTTCAGAACCCAGACACATCGTCGTCGTCGGTGCCTCGGCCGCGGGATTGCGGTGTGCGTGCCGGGTGAAACGGCTGCAACCACATTGGACTGTGACTGTGGTGGAGGCTAATGAGGTCTTCTCTTATGGCGCCTGCGGAATGCCATATGTGCTTTCCGGAGATATCGACGACCTCGGGGCCCTCCGTCGGACGATCTATGGGGCCGAGCGCGATGCCGATTACTTCAAAACGGTTAAGGGGATCGAGGTACTGGCTCCGTGGCGGGCCACCGCCATCGATCCCAAGGCCAAGACCCTCACCATCTCGTCAGACACCCAGGAGCGTGTTCTCGAGTGGGACGAGCTGGTGCTCGCCACCGGCGCCTCGCCTCGGGTGCTCCCGGGTCAGCCGGAGCACGAGAGGATCCGCGCTTTCCATGTTTGGGACGATGTCAAACCGCTCAAGATCGGTCTCATGCGGGGCGAGATCGGCGAGGTCGCCGTCATCGGAGCTGGGTTGGTGGGTTGTGAAGTGGCCGAGGCCTTTGCCTCGCTGTGGGGAGCCGATGTGACTCTCATCGAGGCCGCGCCCACACCGCTACCCGAGATCCTCGATCGCGAGCTCGGGACCGTCGTGTCGAAGCACCTCCAGAGCCACGACGTCAAGGTGGTGACAGGGTGTCCGGTGGAGCGGTTCGAGCCGGATGATGAGGGCGTTACCGTCTACGCCGGCGGCCGGGAAATCCGTGCCGATGTGGCGGTGGTGGCAGTGGGCGTCCGACCGAGAGTGGACCTGGCTCAGACAGCCGAGATCAGCCTCGGTCCCACCGGCGCGATTCGAGTGGATGAACGGCTAGCAACGTCGGTGGCCCACATCTGGGCGGCGGGAGACTGCGCCGAGGTCCGGCACACGGTGACGGGGGGGCCTGCCTATCTGCCGCTGGGCTCATTGGCTAACCGCCAGGGCCGCGCTCTCGGCACGGTGCTCGCCGGGGGGAAAGCCTCCTTCGGCCCCGTGGCCGGTGCGGCCGCAGTCAAGGTCTTCGACCTCAACGTGGCCTCGGTGGGATGCACGGCCTTCAGGCTCGGCGCCGACGGCCAGGGTGTGCGTTCGGTGTGGATCAGCGCCGAGGATCGGGCCCACTACTGGCCCGAGGCCAAACTCATCCTGCTCCAAATGGTCTACGATCCAGCCACTCGGCGGGTGCTCGGGGTCCAAGGCATGGGCGAGGAGGGCGAGGTTGCCAAGCGAATCGACGTCGCCGCTCAGCTCATTCTCCGGCGAGGCACCATTGAAGACTTCATCGATATCGAGCACGCATACGCACCGTCGTACGCGCCGGCACTCGACCCGTTGGCGGTCCTCGCGTGTGCGGCGCAGAATGAGCTTGACGGAATTGAGGCCGAGTCCCCATTGATGGATCTGTCATCGGCGACGGTACTCGATGTCCGCATCGAAGAGGAGCGCGAGGAACGCCCCATCGACGCCGGATCCGTCATCGAGATCGAGGTCGGAGAAGTGCGGGAACGCATGGATGAGATCCCCGATGGCCCGTTGATCATCGCCTGCGCCCACGGTACCCGTTCGGCCGAGGTGGTGCGCTGGCTCGCGGGTCGCGGCATCCAGGCGCGTTACCTCGGCGGAGGGGTGAGCTGGCGGGTGAGGGCGAAGTAGGTAGAAGAAGTTGAGAGTTGAGAGTTATGAGTTTTGAGTTTTCCGCCCCGTCCGGTCAGCGGCGATGGGCGACCGAAAAACTCTCAACTCTCAACCCAGCCGCGTTTCCACATCCGCACCACGATCCCGTTTGAGGAACGCAACCATGGACAGCATGACAAGCGCCTGGATGAGGAGAAGGACCGCCGCAAAGGCGACGAACTCCGGCCTGCCTAGGATCGTTACGGCAACCACCAAGGCGAGAGCCAGGTTTCGGCACGGAAATTCGATGAGGTAGGTAAGTCGGTCGGCCGACGACCGGCCGGTGACCCAGGCGAGCGCGTACCCGGTGGCCATGGCGAGGATGGTGAAGACCACCGCCACAAGCGACAGCTCACCCAGGACAGCGGTGATCGCGTTCCGCTGGTCGTAGACGATATAGGCTACGAGGCTGACGAGGGCGATCACGCTCACTCGGCGCAGGATGATATCTCGTATTTCGGTTGCCGCCGGACGCCAACGGCGGAGGATCATTCCGAGACAGGTGGGAAGGGCTACAAGCACGAGCAACTGGCCAACGAGTATCGTGACCGGTACGTGGACCTCGGGCTGATCATCGAGCCAAAAGAAAAATCCGGCCGCTACCAGAATAGGGAGACTGATGAAAGACAGCAGACACGAGATCGCGGTCAAGGTGAGGGACAGGGCGGTGTTGCCGCGGGCGAGGCAGGTGTAGAAATTTGAGATCGTTCCTCCGGGACAAGCGGCGACCAACACGAGGCCGGCGATGACCGTCGGTGCCGGGTCGAAGACCAGAATAACGACCGTCGCGATCAGTGGTAGGAGGATCAGTTGGCTGACGGTGGCTGTGATCACAGCGCGGAGGTCCGTCGCCGACCGCCGGAGATCCAGAGCGGTGAGGCCGTGACCAACAGCAACCATCATGAGGAAGGTGACGGTGGGAATAGCGGCATCGGCGATCGGCTCCATTGGAGCCTATTCTGCGCCATCGTAGCCCCTGGATGCAACGCTTATCCCTCGAAATCGTGGTGCTACACTTCGCGATGCGCGTTCGGCGGTAGTCGGACAACGGGAGGATTGATCGAGAATGTACCCGGTGATGCTGGAAGTCCGTGATCGTGCATGTCTCGTGGTGGGTGCGGGGTGCGTTGCCTTGCGAACGGCGCAAGGTCTGGTGGAAGAAGGCGCCCGGGTTACTGTTGTGGCGCCCGATGTCGTGGCTCCCCTGGCAAAAATGGCTGAGGAAGGCCGCCTTCGAATCGAAAGCCGATGTTACGAGGCGGGAGAGGCCGTCTCCTACGCCCTGGTCTTCGCAGCGACCAATGACCGAGAGGTCAATGCGCGGGTGTTTTCAGATGCCGACAATGCGGGTGTGTGGGTCAATGTCGCTGATGACCCGGAGCTGTGCTCGTTCCACCTCCCGGGACGGGTGCGGCGGGGTCCGCTGCAGCTTGCCATCGCTTCGGCCGGCGAGGCGCCTTTCGCGGTGCGCCGTCTGCGCCAGCTCTTCGAGCGGCGTCTTGGTCCCGAATGGGCCGAGTGGATCGCGGCGGCGAGTCGATTCCGGGATCGAGTGTACGAGCTCAGGTTGGCGCCGGCTGATCGGGAGGCGCTCTTCGATCGGTTTTTCAGATCGACAGTCGATCCCGATCGGTGGCGGACTCGTGTGCCCACCGCCGTCGAAGAAACAGAGTGGTTGGCAGTGCCGGTGGATCATCTGGAGAATCACGTCGGCTCTGACGACGAGCCTCCGGCGATTTGTCGCGACCCAGAGTCGGTTCAGGGCTTCGTGTCT
>Ga0164313_10001444_pt1 | contig 20976 bp, 15 predicted proteins | sample GuaBasSedimGuay4_FD_113735 | JGI IMG/M metagenome (GOLD analysis project Ga0164313, IMG submission 113735) | Subseafloor sediment microbial communities from Guaymas Basin, Gulf of California, Mexico - Guay4, Core 4569-4, 0-3 cm | ecosystem: Environmental > Aquatic > Marine > Hydrothermal vents... | reverse complement strand
TACGCGTAATAAGTAGTCTGCCCGTGGGCTAAACTTGCTTGCATCCAGTTTGAAGTAATCTTCGATATTTTCCTCTGCCAGGATGGGCGCACCCGCCGCAACCTGTCCGATCAGTGGTAACGCCATTGCATCTGTTTTATGCTCATGTCCAGCGTACAGCACCCTGATTCCTCTTGATACGCCGGATAATAACTCAATCGCACCTTTACGCTGCAATGCCTTCAAATGGTCTTCCGCGGCTGTAGGAGATTTAAAACCAAAATACTGGCGCATGTCTGCGCGTGTTGGAGGCATGCCGGTTTGTTCTATCCTCTGTTGAATAAAATCAAGAATTTGCTGTTGACGGGATGTAAGTTTTAGCATGGGTGTTTAGGCTGAAGTAACTACTGTATATTTATACAGTAGTTACTTCGTTCTGTAAAGAATCAAACCCGGAAGAAATAAGCTTCTCGACATTTGTTTCCAATACGTGTAAAAGTTAGATTTATCTCATCATGGCAACCTGCTTCTGTCTCTAATAATGTTCGTTTATATCAATAATATACAGCGCTTTCGGATTTTCTCGTGAGCACCTGGTCCTGGCTACATTTTGATTCAAAGCCGTTGATGCTCAATAAAGGTGAGCGCCTGTTTGACCAGGGCATGTCTGTTCAAAGGATGCATTTCATCAGCAGTGGGCGGGTAAAACTTGTTCGGCATCCCCTTGATGGCGAAGACGTGGTTTTGCACGTCGCGACGGCGGGTGAAATGATTGCAGAAGCCTCTTTTTTTTCAGAAACGTATCATTGCAGTGCTATCGTCGATCAAGCTTCTGAGATTCGATATATCGACCGGGATACGGCGCTTGATAAAATATTGAGCAATAAAAAGACCAGTCAGGATGTAATGCGTTTGTTCGCGCAACAAATTCGTGATCTGCGTGGCTTGCATGAACTGCGTAATATTCGTTCAGCACAGAAACGTATTCTTGCGTATCTTGCGACTCAGGCAGATGTAAAAGGGGAAATCAAGCTGGATATGTCGCTGCGTGATATGGCTTATAAGCTAGGCTTAGCGCATGAAACCCTGTATAGAGAGTTACGTATGCTTGAAACCAGCGGTCAACTTGAGCGCCCTTCGACGAGCACATTTATGATTAAAATCCGCGAGGGTATAAAATAGTTGTTTGAAGATTTATCCATTCCCCCGGTTTACTGAATACTCCAACGATAGAGCATCACTACTATCCGCTTAAAACGTTATCCTGCAGGCGGGAATCCATGTGTACAAACCTGATTCGCACTGATATCATCTTTGGAATCTCTCCCCTTAAACTAAGCCTCTTTAAATCATGATAAAAAATCAGCAAGTCATTTCAGAACAAACAGACAAGGAAGAACAGGCAAGCATCATCGTGACCCAAAACACGCCCGATCAAAAAATGGATGAAGATGCAAAGGAAGAAAACGCACATCCAGATGGGTGCTGCGGGCAATGCTCTTAAAAAAGCACCGGCCCTCAATAGTAAACTTAGTAGAAACCTGTAGGTTTAACCGCCCGACACAAAAGGCCTATTAGCCGACCCTGAGCACATTCAAAGAGTGCTATTTCTCTGTTGCAGTAATCTCTTTATAAAAAGTAGACAACTTTGCTTTGAATGCACTCATAGAGTATTCCTTTTCTGCCAGTGCCTGCCCGGCTTTGCCAAGTTGCTTTCGATAAGCCCGATCACTGCATAATGCGGTAATCCCTTCCCCTAGTGATTCAGCGTCTGCTGCAACCAGGCAGGCAACCTCGTCATAAAGCGCCTGCGTATGGGTAGGTAGACGGGTTGCCAGGATGGCTTTTCCCGAACCGAGGTAAGAGTATATTTTCATCGGTGTATTATTTCCCTGGCTCCTGGGGGAAACCAGAATATCCGCTTGATTGAGATAATAACCCAGCAGGTTCATCGGGCGTGGCCCACAAAATACAACATTCTTTTCGATAGCAAGCTGCCGGGAATACGCTTTACAGGTTTCAATATCATCCGCATTACCACCAATGATCAGCAGGCTTGCATCCAGCGTATTCTGTGCCCCTGTTAGCGCCTGTGCAAAACCTTCCAGCAGCAAATCAATGCCCTGGTATGATTCCAGATTCCCCACGTAGAGCAGCATTACCCCATTGATATCGTACGCATCGCGAAGTGACTCATCACCCTGAACCTTGTCATCGACCATGCTGATGTCTTCAAGCCTGAGTATAGGTTTATCCGGCGCATAAGCACGTGCAGTATCCTCAAGTGCACGACATACGGCAATCACGCCCATACTGCTTTGAACCGCTCTTTTTTCAAACCACTCCAGCATACTGCCCAGCCATTTAAAACGTGGATATTTATCAATGATTTGCTCGGACATGCACGAATCCATATCGTATATATACGGCGTGCGCGTAAACATTTTTAGAAACTGTGCGAGGAAGACTGATTCCTCTACCGCGTGTATCAGGTCAAAAGAATATTTCCGGCTCAGGCTAATCATCTTAAACAACATAAAAACATCACAGATGATTTTCTTAACGGACATGCCGGGACGTATGTCTTTAATGAAAGCAAGTCGGGCGCTGCGGTGCAACTGAACGCCGTCCATCTGGATATCTTCACCTTCATGATAAACCAGCAGGTGAACCTCATAGCCTTCAGATGCCAGCGTTTCGGCGAGCATTCTAACGGCAATGGGGGTACCTCTTTCCTGAAAAAAAGGTTGTGGTGCAGCGAGTAAAATGGATAGCGATTTTGACTTGGGCATCTGTGTAGTTGAAGCTATTGGGGTTGTAGTTGTAGTGGTTGATAACGTTGCAGAACCTGTTTAAGTTCGTTGGACTGGCGGTCGGCACTCCAATTGAAGTGTTTCGCCATTATCTGGCTAACGCCCCGTAATACATCAAGCCCTGGGCACTGGGCACTACCCAGGGCTGAGCGGCGAAAAACCACATCGCTCAGATGCTGCGCCATTTCTTCTTCAATAAAGTAATTCACCTCACCTGTGGTCAGGCTATGTTCCTCATCCAGCCAGTCCGGGGCCGCGTCTATGTAGGCTTCAATATTCAGGCTCCTGCCGGCATATCGCCTGCTAAGATAGCCGTCTTCTGGTGTTTTCAACCGGGGTGCCTGGGCTCGCTCAGCTTGCTGATCTCTAACCGTTACCTGGCTTTTATCTATCGGCTGCACGAGGTTTAAGACTTTATCCGCAACCTGTGGTGCGGTTGTATATTTAATGCCTTTAATGGAAAAACAGTGCTCAAATCCATGCTGCTTACCATGATCAATAATGCTGGATTCCTTACAGAGTTCAGGCTCACTTCCCTCGGCGAGGCTGGCATTTTCCTGCATAGGCAAAAGGCCTGCATGGTAAAAGCTGACATCATCAAAATGAAGTTGCGCATGCGGGTAAATCGCATTGATTTCATCTACCAGAGTCAGAATATCATTTTTATTGACCGGAAATAATGCCGATTTCCGGCTGTGTTCAACGTAATGCGTTCCAATCATGGTGTAATGCTCGCGCCAGGGAACCATGAACAGCATTCTTTTCCGGCCCGTGTCCGCTGTTTGTTCTTCAAGCGTCACTGCCGCCTCTGAAAACAGTTTTTTTCTGACTACAATATTCAGGCCACGCGCCCAGCGAACAGGAACGCGGTTCTGATCATTAACCGGCAATAGATCTTCAAACGCAGCGCCCGCACAATTGATAAGCCTGGCGGCTGAAACGGTGAAATGTGAACCCGTGAGTTGATCAGATAGGTCCGCAGTAATCGAATTATCCGCATTTTTGCTCAAAGTCTCAACGCTAAGGTAGTTGAGGCAAGTAGCCCCCTGCTCTGCCGCTTGCAGAATGTATTCAAGTACCAGGCGTTCGGTGTTTGTTGCCAGCGCATCATACCAGACGGAGGCGCCGTGTAGTTTCGCTTCTGATATACCGGGCACGCGTTCCAGGCATTGCTGTTTAGTCAGCACGTACCCCGCGGGCAATCGTTTATTCTCTGGCAGGCCGGAGTTTCTATCCAGGCTGATAGCGTCGTTGAGCAGCATCGCAATGCGCATAATCTCTTTGCCTTTCAAGCCATGTCCGTACGCCGGCATGATACAGGCCAGTGGTTTCACCAGGTGAGGCGCAAAATTCATGATTTCCCGCCGAGACCGAATAGAGTCCCGCATGCGTTTAACATCCAGAGTCTGCAAGTAACGCAAGCCGCCATGAAGGATTTTCAGGCTATTGCTCGAACTTGCCCCACAAAAATCCCCTTTATCCGCCAATACTACACTCAAACCGCGTTTAGCCGCCTTGTAGGCAATGACCGCCCCTTGAATACCTCCACCAACGACCAGCAGGTCATATGGCGCATCCTGTATTTTCTCAAGATTGCGTTGCATGCCGGCTAGTTGGGTTACTCAGGCTGGCCGAGCCGCTAATTCATCGGAGAACGCTTTCATCGACTCAATCGTCTCCCCTTCAAAGTACATACGATACCAGTATTCCAGATTTAACAGCACCCAGATTCGGTAATTATGATCTATTTTACCTGAAATATGTTCATCAAGTATTTGATCAATATATGATTTCTCAAACAATCCTAGTTCAACAAAACGCGATTGTTCAAATAAATTTAACAGGAAATTCTTCAGATCGGTACGAAACCAGATGCCCAGAGGAAAGCGAAACCCCTGCTTTTTAAGCCGGGTAATCTCTTCCGGGAGGTATCGTTTGGCCACCTGACGCAAAAGATATTTAAGATTGTTGCCTTTGAGCTTAAGGTTAGCGGGCAGCGTTGCGGCAAATTCAACTACTTTGTGTCAATCAGAGGCGCACGACTCTCCAGAGAATGTGCCATAGTCATCCGGTCGCCAATGGTGAGTAGATGATCCGGGATGCGCGTCATTAAATCTGTGTAGAGCATTTTATCTACCACGTGATCGGCATTTTCGGCATCAAAATAGCGCAGTATTTTTTCAGATGAAGATGGATCACCCAGTGCCTGGATAGACGATGGCGTAAATAGCTTCTGCTTGGTCTCATGAGTAAACCGCAATACCCCCATACTTTGTGCGTAACGATCGCCACCCGCAAACAGGGACATTTCATTCACCCAGGCCGCTTTTTGTGCCATGCTCTTATAGCCAAAGGATTCAGGGATACGATCGCTGATTTTTTTAACGATGCTCTGGCGAAACCATTGTGGCAGGTAACAATAATAATCAACCAGACGCTGCCCTAAATATCGGTCATAACCGGCAAAGTTTTCATCACCACCGTCTCCTGTTAAAACCACTTTAACGTGCTCGGATGCCATCTCTGAAACCAGGTATACACCAAAACCAAACGGGTCAGCCGGTTCATCCATATGATATATCATCGACGGAATGGTATGGATCAGATCGGGCTCGATTACCTTCTCATGCGCTTCCATGCCATATTTCTTAGAGACCATACGCGCATACGGCAGTTCGTCAAACTCCTTTTCTTTGGTGCCGAGAGAAAAATGCGGGAGATTTTTCTCTCCCAGAACCGCCATCATCGATGAAACCACACCTGAATCAATTCCACCACTGAGAAAAGACCCCAGGCGCACATCGCTCATCAAATGGCCTTTTACCGTATCGAGCAGCAATTCATCAAGCTGATCCGTCAGCTCGGCCTCGCTGGCTTTTAACTTATTCTTGAATTCCACATCCCAGTATCGACTAATACGCACCTGGTTGTTCTCAAATACCAATTGGTGTGCGGCGGGCAACTTTTTAATCCCCTTAAACAAGGAGTGATCATCCGGCATAAAACGTAGGGACATGTAGTGCCAGAGGCCTTGCATGTCAATTTCAGGGGCTATGATGCCTGAGGCCAGGATGCTTTTGACTTCGGAGGCAAATGCAAAGCCACCGTCTTTCTGGCAAAAAAACAGCGGCTTTTGCCCCAGGTGATCCCTTGCCATAAACAGCCGACGTTTACGTACATCCCAGAGCGCGAACGCAAACATGCCACGCAGATGTTTCACGCAGTCGTCGCCGTAATCTTCGTACAGGTGCAGAATCACTTCAACATCGGTCTCGGTTTTAAAACGATGCCCTTTGGCTATCAGGGTTTTGCGCAGTTGCGGGCTGTTATAAATCTCGCCATTGCAAACCAGCTGCAAGCTGTCGTCTTCGTTGGATATGGGCTGTCGGCCGGTGTGCAGATCAACAATAGACAAGCGGCGTTGCCCCAGAGCGATATCGTTATCTTCAAAATAACCCGAATCATCCGGGCCACGATGCACCAGAATATCCGTCATTTCCCTGATGGCTCCGCTGCGTTGAGAGCCCATGATGCCCGCTATACCACACATATCAGAGCAGGCCTTTTTCCTTGTACCAGTCCAGGGTCTTTTTCACGCCCTCTTGTGCATCCATTTTTGAGTGGTAACCCAGCAAGTTTGCTGCCTTAGTCAGATCAAATGCGCGGTTATGGGTAAAAAAACCGACGCGGCGGCGAAAAATAGGCGGTTTCACGCCAATGGGCCGGCAAATGGTTTCACACAACAGCGCCACAAACCAGACCGGAAACACCGGTATTCTAATTTTTGACAGCTTTACATCCGCCGCATCCGCGATATAACGTGAAAGTTCATTCAGGGTCACAGGGTGGTCGGATGCGATATTAAAGGCTTGCAGGTGAATTTTTTTACGTGGGCCAACACCACTTAAAATCAGGGAATCAACCTGATCATCAATGTAACCCAGATGTGCTAGCACTTCGCCGGAGCCAATCATCATGAATTTACCCGAATGAATGGTTTTAAAAAGTTTCATCATACGGGTATCTCCGGGGCCGTACACCATTGCCGGACGATTAACCGTTACGATCATACCATCGTCTGTGAGTGTTTTAGCATACTCCAAAACTGCCAGCTCACCGTCCAGTTTGGTGCGATGATATTCGTCCATGGGGTTATACGGCGTTTCCTCGGTACAGGGAATTTGTTTTACGTGCCCATGAACCCCGACTGTACTGCAATGCACAAAGCGCCCAACCCCCGCTTTCTCGGCCGCTTTAACCAGTTTTAAGGTGCCGTCCACATTGACCTTATGGAACATTGCTTCCGAGTTTTCAACTTCCTGAAACAGCGCCGCAATATTAAATACAATATCAATGCCCTGTAGTTGTTCGTCCCAGTCATCTTCACTGGCGAGATCCAGAGTAGCGGCTCGATAACCTTTTTCCTTCAGTGCGGTCGCCTCTTCTTCATATAGAACGGTTCCGACAACGTCAAGCTGGTATTCCATCAGACGCTTGAACAGTGCGCCTCCGATAAATCCTGCCGCTCCGGTGACCAACATTTTTTTACCAATAAGATCTTTATATTGATCCGGTAAAGGCAATACCTGTCGTTCATCAAGCAAATTCAGATTCAACATTTTCTGGGCATATAAGTTATTTTTTGGCGGAATTATAGCAGGGCTGGCGGCCAAGTTTACTTCTTACACCGCAACAATACGATACTGGTGAATAACTTATTTTTCCACAGGTATTTTTTAATCGTACTTATGGCTCTGGCCTCGCGAAATCCTGCTTTCTGAAAAATATCGATCAACTCCGAGGTCTTGTAAAAAACAACCTGATCCTTGATCAGTACCGTGTGCAATACCCCCCAAATAAAGGTTAACACCGAGCGCGCCTTATTACGCTCCAACAGGTAGAGCTCCCCCTCCCCTCCCAGTTGATTATAAAGCTTCAGCGTAGCGGTCTGAGGCTGAATGAAATAATGGAATACATTCGCACAAATAATGATCTTAAAGTTGTAAGCCTTAAACCGCTCTGGGTCCAGCGTTTCCCAGTCCGCGTGAATAAACTCTAACTGCTTGAGTCCGGCGGCTTGAGCTTTTTGTTTCGCGACATCAATCATCGTTGAGGAAAGGTCAATTCCTACGGCGCGCACGCCAGGGTTCTCCCGAACATAGGCCCGTAGGAAATGTCCAGTGCCGCAACCTACATCCAGAATATCCCCGGCTTCAAGCGATGGGCATTGTTTTTGTATTTCCGCGGCATGCGCCTGATACCAGTCTGCGAGCCGATTTTCTTCGTACTCGGTAGCCAGTGCATTAAATTCTTTTTCGACGACGTTCATAGGTTCAATTTTTACTCGACATATGGGTTATGGCTCGGGTCTCACGATAATAGAGCCAGCAGCGAGCACAGGTAGGCTTCAGTTCGTGATAACAGCCACCCATTAACCAAAATGATCTGTTCGTTTTCAAAATCAGCACGCACGCGTTGGTGCAAGGCATCCAGTAACTGCTCGGGGGGCATTTCAGGAAGCTGGTCCCGGCTGGTGTTTATACCCTGCAATAGCGTATCTATCATCTGCTCGAGCGAGATATTGTATGCAGTCGGGTCGCTCTTTAATACGCCCTGGCCGACCGTTAGCGCCAGTTGCGGATATTCAAGAAAGGACACCAGTAGCCCTGCCATCCCCCGGGTATGTTTTAGCTTGCTGTAAAACAGCCCGCTACCCACCAGCGCCCCCCCTCCCAGCAATACACTGGTTTTTAAAAACCCTCTCCTCGAGTTCATGCCTGCCTGCCGTGTAGTCGTTCCCTGATATGATCAGCCAACCTCAAGGCCAGCGCGACAATGCTCAGGGTGGGATTAGCGTAACCGATTGTTGGAAAAACAGAACTGCCGGCAACATACAGATTTGAAACCGTATTGATCTTGCAATTGAGGTCAACTACGCCGGTTTTAGGGTCGCCCGTCATACGCGTGGTACCGCAATGATGGCGGCCAGCTTCCAGGTTTCCAGGCCAGTGGGCTGCATCCGCGAAAATGGCTCCATACGCTCGCCCTAAACCCAGGCGACCAAATTCCAGTGCGGCTAATTCCATCGCTCGATAGCAAATTGACAAGTCTTTATGGTCTATCTGCCAATTCACGTCTAATTTTCGCTGCCCGAAAAAATCGGTTTGATTGGACAAGGTAATACGCGAATCGGGATTGGGGGTTGGCTCAAGGACCATGTGCAGGCTGATGGCATCACGCCCGACTTTTCTTAACTCGTGCTCGTCCAGGCCAGGCTGCTTTTGCCCTGCCTCCCTCTCATTTACGTCAAGCGTGCCGTGCACTTTATCGATGCGCGACATGATCCGGCCTACGGGTGCAGGATAAGCCGGCTTTCGGCGTAGCAGGTGAATGCGAAAATTGTTGAGCCTCTCCTTTCTCAATAAGGCTTCCGGAGAGGCGAGAATTGCAAACATCTGGCTATCATGCACACGATGCAAGGCGGAGTATAGGGAGAGGTCTACATTCGGGTCAGAAAGCGACACATCTGCTCCCGGGCGCAGCAGGATGTGATCCATAAAATAGCGCCCTACCAGATCATTATCATTGCCCAACCCCTTTGTATGGTTACGATCCGATAACAGCAGCAGCCGTGCATTCTCCATTCCGCCCGTGGCCAGTATAAACAGTTTAGCCTTTGCAGAAAATGTCGGCCCGTCAATACATGCCAGTTTCAAGCCGGTCACCTCTGCCGCATTATCGGCGGTCTGTATCTCGAGCACGTTTGCGTTCAGGTATACCTTAATGTTGTCGGCCTGCTCAAGTTCATGACGATAAACCTGACCAAATCGCGTTGGCGGGCTCTGGTTGTAAACCACGGTGTTGAGTCGATTTTTATCGAGCTCAAGTTCCGGAAGTTTAATCTTATTTCTCCAGAAATCGAGATTTTCATATTCGTACGGCCCCAGCCCTACAATGGGCTGGGCGCGTAGATAATATGGGTCCAGGTCGTGCCGACTGATAGGCCAACCGCTGTGCGATATCCAGTTACGTTGTTCAAAATCGATGGCATCAAGCGGTCGACAATGCCCGGCCCAATGGTTCGTCGTCCCGCCAAAATAACGCAGGCGATTGACGTCTACGTCAAACGAAGGCAGGCCAATATTTTCTCCTTGATACAAAGATTGCGTTTTTTCGTCAAATGCCAGTCCACCCGATTCCAGCAATGCTACCTGGGTGGAGCCACCCGTAAACTCCCTGGCAATCGTGATCCCTGCCGCCCCGGCACCGATAATGCAGATATCTGCATCGATCACATCTCCCTGCTCAAGCTGTCTAGCATCAATCAACATTGTGAATATGGTTACTCAAAGAATGGCGTTATTTTGAAGAGACCTCAGCATAACCCAGGTGATGAGTAAAAATGACTAAAATCTCCCTGCTCAGCGTTGTAAATCTTGTGAATAGCACGCTATTCCCTGCGATCTACGCCTTGATCAGAAAGGTTTTATCTCATTTTCCTTTCACCACTGGGTTATGCTGAGGTCTCATGAAATAAACCTGTCCTTATTTAAATGCTCAACCTACACTGTTTTTCCTTCTTTTTCAGACGGATGTTGAAGAGTGGCTGTAACAAAATACGTGCGATAAAGCCTGGAATGGTCTTCTATTACAAATACTACAGAATCACTGTGTATTCTGTTTTCATATGCTGCCCACCAAACCCGGCATATCCATAAGCAAACGAGTGATATCACCCACCATAGCCATTGAGCATGAGCATACAAGGGAAGCGCATCGCTGCTCTTAACATACAGAGCCAGCACCGTCACGCAGCCGCTTATCAAACCCTGAGCATGCGGCTCACCACCGATCTATATTAATATTCACTATAATCATCGTATGCTCAAACTTGGGTTCAGTTAAGAATAATCTACAACACACTATTTAATAACGAATGCTGCCAAAGCCATACCCTGCAAAAAAATCACCTGCATTGAGTCAATGCATTGGTTAGCTTCGATCTCATTTAACTGGTTTTTTTGGTTTTCTCGCTGCTGGTTTGGGCGCTTCCAGTGCCTATGTGGCCATTGAAACCCTGAATGCACAGTATGATCTACTGGATCCGGTTAATAACCCGCTACGCATGCTCATGAGATGATAAAAAAATCTCACAAATATCATTTTGTAGCTCCCTTGTCACTGATGTTTTTAGATATTCCTTATCTAAGCGGGATATTTTCAAAAAGCAACGCTTTGAGCCACACGGATGCCAGTGCTGTACTATTAGAGATGCCCTTCCTTTCGCCCGGATATTTCATAAACACCCGAGTTAAAAAAGACTTACATCATCCCAGTGAGGCAAGCATCTCTTCCGCTTCTGATTTAAGTTCAGCGCTTCCGGCATTAATAACATCAATCAGAAAATCTTTAGCGATGTCTTCTTCGCCTAGCTCAATATATGCCTTTGCCAGCGCCAACGCCGTATCGGGCTCATGCTGATTAACCTCTTCCACGGCACTATCAAGTTCTTCATCCAGCTTCAGTGCATCATCTGAATCAAGTGACATGTCCAGGCCTTCGCCATCCATATCCATATCCAGTGAAGTATCTTCATCCTCTTTGGAGGCCGGGCTTGTATCTAGTTCAGCATCAAGTTGCTCATCCATCAATTCAGCAAGCTCCTCGGAATCGCTCGCCATGGAAAGTTTAGGCGTAGCTGGTTCCTCGTTCCCATCTGCTGTTCCAGAATCATCTACAACCTCATCCATCAGTACCGGTATAGAGCTATCAAAATCATCCGCCAACATTTCATGCCCGGGAACAAATTCCTGAGCCATCAACTTGATTTTATTCCAGTCACTGTCATCTTCAATGTGTTCAGCGGAAGATTCAAACAATCGAGTGAACCCTTCAATGTTTTCATTGGCCTGGAACAAGCCAAGCAGCTTGATAACCACCGTGCTTTGATTGGGGTTGCTTGACAGAGCCTGTTCAAGAACTTCGATCGCCTGTTCTTTTCTATCATAAGCCAGGTATACGTCCGCCTCGGCAATAGGATCCACATCCACGGTTTGGGTTGCGGCAGACTGCTGCCCAAACTGCGCAGAATCCATGTCCGTCAGAGAATCAAAGTCATCGTTGTCGTCCATTGAGAATAAGGATGAATCATCCTGTATTGCTTCACTGGCCATAAAGGATTCATCACTTAAATCGAATAATGACGAACCGTGCAATTCTTCTTCCAGGTCTTCATCTTCTTCTGGCTCATGCTGCATGCTTTGAGTCGCAATGTCCGCCACATCAGGTGTACTCTCATTGAAATGGAGGTTTTCAGTATCCGATGCAGTTTTTTTAGACCCACCGTCCTTGCGACGGCGAAGCCCCAGCATTACCATAAAGCCGATAACGGCGGCACCAAGCCCACCGATCAATCGCCAGATATCCTGCGACACACTACTTGCGATTGAAGTCAGTGCGCTTACCCCGGAAGCTACCTTATCCATCAAAGATATGGACTCGCCTGCATCCGCAGTAGCATTGCTCGTAGCCTTCGGTGTATCAGTGGTGGGTTTCACCACAGGCTCAGGTGTTTCAGGGCTGGCGGGTACGGCTGAAGATTCTGTTGCGGTTTTCTTAGAGGCATCAATTTTAGCCTGCAGTTGTTTTTGCAGTTGTGCTATGCGCGCTTCACTTTTTTGAATCTGGCTTCGGTCTTCCTCATTTAGAGCATCGATATACTCGCTATCCTGGCTGGCAATTTTGATGTCCAGTTTGGGGGTAGTTGCTGCGCTGTCTGATGCGCTCGGCAAATTTCCAAGTGACGCCCTGACGTTCGCTAACATGGTTGCCGTTTCCTGATTAGCCGGCGTAACCGGCATAACGGGTTTACTGGCTGCAGCCTTGGCTTGCATTTCCGGGGTAACCGGGTTGCTGTCTTTCTGACCAATAGACGTGGAAGATAAGCCAAGAACTTCTTCGATATAGCTTACGTCCTCTTCAGGCGCATCCGAAATGGCGACTTCAAGTAGTTGCTCGTAATATGTTTTAGGCGTGTCAGCCCCCTGTTCTACCTGAGTTGCGGGAGTCGCTGTCGCTGCTTGTTCGATTGGTTCGGGGGGGGCTGGTTCGAGCTGATTTAATGCCAGCCCGGGTGTTGCCGTACTCTGATTATTTTCCAGGTTAGTATTTAATGCCTGCAGGGCATTGCTCTGCAATTCGAGTAACTGGCCCATTTTGCTGATTTGAGCCTCAAGGCGCTCCATCCTTCCGGTCAGAACCCTGTTTTCGCCACGTGCAGCGATCAGTTCTTCTTTAAATAAGGTGTCACGACCCCGTGAATCGCTGATTTCCTGTTTAATTGTTTGTGTGAATGCGCCCAGTTCTGTGACGATGGAGGCAAGCTGATCATAGCCCTGTATATCACTCAAGGCGATACTATCGGGCGGGCTTGCCGCCATGTCATTACTTTCAGCGGTCGGCATCGTCTCGCTTGTGCCTCCGACAATCAATGTCGCAGGCTGTTTTGCGGGCGCCTTCGCAGCCATAGATGGCTTTTTCGGCTGTTCACCACCCAGCGGCTTGCTTAATTTTCGCACTTCTCGAATGGCGTCCGCCTGCGAGATTGCTTTCATTTGCGCGGCACTTGGGATATTCAAGCGCGCCCCTTTTTCAATCTTATTGAGGTTTGCGTCTGGAAAAGCATCCTGATTCAAATTATAAAATGCCATCCATGCCTGCTGAATCGATACATCTGAGGGACGGTACAGTGCAGCGATAGCGGATAAGGTGTCTCCCGATTTAACCGGACGAAATAATTCTTCTGTAGCTGTATTGGTTTGTGCCGTAACGCTCTTTGTAGCCCCCAGGCTGGTTGCCGGTGCAGCGGCCTGAACAATGGGCTCTACGTTATAATCCGCCGGATCTATAAGCGCGGTGTATTCACGAAGCATATTGCCGCCAGACCAGGAGATTTTCAATAGCAGATGCACAAATGGATCACTAACCGCCCCCGCTGTTTTAACCGAAATAGTCGCCTGACCATTTTCATACGGGCCTAATTCAAGGTGCAGCTTCCTGGCATTTCCGGGATATTCAATTCCTGCTTCACGAAACATTTCGCGAGATGCTAACGAGATATCCAGCGTAGAAAATTCATCCTGATCAATGGAATTAATATCAATTGATATATCAAGCGGCTCTCCCAGATGGGAGTCGACCTGCATGTTGCCCACACTCAGGGCGTAAACGGTCGGGCTAAGCAATGACAGGGCTATCGCCCCTGCGAGCATCGATTTTCTCATAAGTAGTTCGTTATAATTTGAGAGTAAATATCTAATGAGTTCAGATATATAAGAATACCTTAAGAAGCATTTTATGCAAAAACGCCGCATAAAACAATGCCTAGAACTCATAAGGCAGGATTGTGGCTCATAATCGTGTTATCGCTTGCCACAGATGATGAGAAATTAAGCACTTGTTTTCAAAGATATAGGCGTTTCTCTCTGTCGTGTATCCGAGAAAATAAGTTGCCGTATCTTTATTGGATGAATAACCAGGGCTTGTCCTGTTGGCGGCGTAGCTCGTACTCCATGATCTGTTTTTTTAGTTGCAGCGTCTGTCCGATATCGTCCAGGCCTTCAAGCAGGCATTTGCGTTTAAATGCATCAACCTCAAAACCCATGACATCCCCGTTGGGTAACACAATACGCTGCTGCTCAAGGTCTATCTTTAGGCGATAAGCTTCATTTTCATGCGTTTCATTAAACAGGCGAGCAATCTTATTCTCTTTAAGAAAGATCGGTAAAATACCGTTTTTAAAGCAATTATTGTAAAATATATCAGCATAGCTGCTGGCGATAACGCAACGAATCCCATAATCCTCGAGCGCCCAGGGCGCGTGTTCGCGCGATGAGCCGCAGCCAAAGTTTTGCCGCGCAAGCAGAACCTGTGCCCCCTGATAGCGTGGAAAATTCAGCACAAACCCCGGATTGAGGGGGCGGTTTGTATTATCCATACCTGGCTCACCGTGATCCAGATAGCGCCATTCATCAAACAGGTTAGGGCCGAATCCGCTTCTTTTTATAGATTTCAGGAACTGCTTGGGGATGATGGCATCGGTATCGACATTGCTGCGATCCAACGGGACAACAAGGCCATCCAGTAACGTAAATTTTTTCATGGTTATATGTCAGGAGCTGGAATGAATGTCGGAGGCTGCGCAAAGGCAACCAGCAATCGCGGTTGCGGCCGCTGTAGCAGGTGATACCAGGTGCGTACGCCCCCCCGGCCCCTGCCGCCCTTCAAAATTTCGGTTGGATGTCGATGCACAACGCTCCTGGGGGTCGAGGCGATCATCATTCATTGCCAGACACATCGAGCAACCCGGGTTTCGCCACTCAAAACCGGCATCAATAAAAACTTTGTCCAGACCTTCAAGTTCAGCCTGGCGCTTTACCAGTCCCGAGCCCGGCACGACAAGTGCCAATACAATGTTATCAGCGATTTTTTGCCCTTTGACTACGTGCGCAGCAGCGCGTAAATCTTCAATCCGGCTGTTGGTGCATGAACCGATAAAAATCTTGTCAACAGATATATTATTAACTTTAATATCGGGCTCTAATCCCATGTATTTTAAAGCATTAATCATACCTTCTTTTTTATCTTTAGGCGCTTTCTCCGGGTCTGGAATATGCCCGGACACCGGCACAACCATCTCGGGAGAAGTACCCCAGGTAATCAGCGGAACGACTTTCTCTCCCTCTATGGCGATTTCAAGATCAAACATCGCGTCTTCATCGCTGTGCAGCGTTCTCCATTCGTCAGCCGCATCATTCCACATCGACCCCGTCGGCGCGAAAGGCCTTCCCTTGAAATATTCGATCGTTTTGTCGTCAACCGCGACCATACCCGAGCGCGCACCCGCTTCGATAGCCATGTTGCAGACGGTCATGCGCCCTTCAACGCTCATATCCTCAAATACAGAACCCGCAAACTCAATTGCGTACCCTGTCCCCCCCGCGGTACCGATCTGCCCAATAATCGCTAGAGCCACATCTTTTGGGCTTACCCCTGGCTGCAGGGCTCCCGTTACGTTAATGCGCATATTTTTGGACTTACTCTGTAGCAGGCACTGTGTTGCGAGTACGTGCTCTACTTCGGAGGTTCCAATGCCGAATGCCAGCGCACCAAATGCACCGTGAGTAGAGGTATGGGAATCACCACAGACCACTGTCATTCCTGGCAAGGTGGCACCCTGCTCCGGCCCAATTACGTGCACAATACCCTGGCGAACATCGTGCATACCAAATTCATTAATGCCATAGTGCTGACAATTTTTATCCAGCGTTTCAATTTGCAGCCTTGATATCGGGTCGCTGATCTGCGTATCCATTACGGTGGGCACATTGTGATCGGGAACCGCCAGAATAGAACTCGTACGCCAGGGTTGGCGCCCGGAAATATGCAGGCCTTCAAATGCCTGCGGAGAAGTAACCTCGTGCACCAGGTGCCGATCAATATAAATCAGCGCAGTATCACCTTCCTGATGAACAACGTGATCCTCCCATAGTTTGTCGTAAAGCGTTTTGCCAGCCATATTAAAGGGACAGGATGTCCGAAACTAAAACGCGGAGAATAGCACAACACCCCTATGGCTGCGGGAGAAAACGGGGGTGTTTAGTAGGCTTCCGTATAATCTGCGATGAGTGCTACCGTTTCCTTTGGGACTTCGCCGACAGCGGTAATCACAAAGCCGTTCATTTTGCGTGTAGAGCTGTTTAAGCTGCCCATATTGAGCGATGCTTTTGATTCAATTGCACTCGCATCCGCCGGCGATACGAATACAGATACCTGCGCCAGGCCATCGCCCAGCACCAAGTGTGTAATGCGGGTCTTTAATATAGGTGAAATACGCGTGATATAGTGCTCTAACTCAAAACCCGCCGGGTTTTTACGTACTTGCCATTTTATTGTCTCATCCTCAGCGCGCATTTCAGTGGTGCTTTTTTCGTCACTATCATCGATCCAGTTGAGTGTTTTGGGTGGTGTTCCTGAGCTAAGGTCGGATGCAGGTACCGGATCAAAATTTACGCTGATGAATTGATAACTTTCAAGTACATCCCCTTCAAGGTTGAGCAGCTCTGAACTCAATAGCAGTCGTTTTTCGCGATCAATACATAAACTATAACCATAGCGGTACGTATCTCTGGGCTTAACCGAGACGATCTCGCAATCTCTGTTTGCTACGCGCGTCGCCCCCTGAGGCTTAACCGTATAATATTGTTCAATCGTTTCGATTTTATTGGATATATCAAACCTGAATAACTGCCGGGTTTGGCGCTTTTCACGTAAACCCATACCCTGATCTGGCAATACACAGGCCACCACGTCATCCAGCTGAATAATCTCTCGCATTGATCCGTCCAGTGCCATCAGTTTTTGCTGGCTACCACTGTCAGCTGTGGCGCCAATGTGCACCACTTTCATGCTGGAAATTTTCGCGCCTTTCACATAAACAAATTCACCGGAATAATCGAGTTTATCGGCCGCAGTGCTCATTCCTGCCAACAGGCTCATGGCATCGCCCGATCCCGCCCAGGCTAAGCTTGACATCAACAACCCTAAGGTAGCAATAATCAGCCTGAATCGTGAAAAAAGATGAACTTTGATCATCATCATTTGTTTACAAGGAATCCATCAACGTGTTGCGACCGTGGTTGAGCCATTAACGACTTTTGCATAAGCAACCAGGCCATTTAAGGCCGCCGCCCCCGAAAACTCGCCGTGTTGAACAATCATCGACTGAAATTCCTGCGTGACTGCCATAGAAGGAGCCGCCGTACCCGTCGTATCTGCAATACCAGGAGTTGAAGCCTGCTGAGGTGAATAACTCACCATTACGATGGCCGCAAATGAAGCCGCTATGGCGACATACGACAGTATCTTCGTACGCTTTTGCCCGATCGGAACAACATTGTCGGCGGCTTGATGCCCACCTGTACTTACGGGTGGCAAATTGTCCGGTGCTATAATGGTCGGCTCATTTGCAATAGCCGCCGCCACCTTATCAACAATATTACAGGAGGCCTGCGCACCACCATTCTTAATGACCGCACGTATAGTATGCTGTGCATACCAGGATTCCTGCATTTTTGGGTTCGCTAACAGGTCGTCAATTGCCTGCTCCGTTTGATCGGGGCTCAGTTCACCGTCGAGCAGTTGTGATAATGTTTGATTCTTCATAATAAAACCAGTTTTTGTAAGTGTATCAAGCTTTCTACACGTTTAGTCCACGCTTTCATGACTTAGTTCCCCGATACATAGGGTGACATCGCATCTTCTAATGTTTCACGCGCTCGAAATATTCGTGAGCGTACGGTACCGATCGGACATTCCATCACTTCGGCGATTTCTTCATAGCTCATCCCATCAAATTCACGGTATACGATCGCCTCGCGCAGCGTGTCGGGAAGTTGCGCGATGGTTTCACGAATCACTTCAATTAATTCGCTGTTCATCAACACAGATTCAGGGGTATTGAGATCAACAAAACTTGCGCCAGCGGCGCTGTTAGTCGCCTCTTCGGCGTCCAGATCCTGCGCCGGCGGCCGGCGGCCCTTCGAAACCAGGTAATTTTTTGCTGTGTTGACAGCAATTCGATAGAGCCAGGTATAAAACGCACTATCCCCTCGAAAATTGGGTAAGGCACGATATGCCTTAATAAAGGCGTCCTGCGTTACGTCTTCACATTCCATAGCATCACGCACAAACCGCGACACCAGGCGCAATATTTTCTGCTGGTATTTCCCAACCAACAAATTATAAGCCTGCTTGTCGCCCTGCTGGACGCGCCGGACCAGTGCCAGGTCTACTTCTGCTTCGGACATGTCTTGCTACGAATTAGGCTAAAGTTAAAGACAGGCTTTGATTGTGAAGACAAAACCTTGCGGTTAAAATGCAAGTGATACCCTGATAGTTATTTTAATGACTGGAATAGTATTCAATAAAGACATGCAAATCAATTTATTAGATTTTTTAAACATATGAACTCTTCCATACAGACACCAATCCTCGTGGTTGGTTCCGGACTGGCGGGATTAACTTTATCTTTAAAACTTGCCGAACAGGGTTTTGAGGTGAGTATCCTTTCCAAACGGCAGATCGAAACTGGCTCAACCCGCTGGGCACAGGGCGGCATTGCCGCGGTGTTATCCGACGAAGACTCCTTTGCTTCACACGTCGAAGACACCATGGTTGCCGGAGTGAATTTAAACCATCGTGAAACTGTCGATTTTGTCGTTCGCAATGGCCCCGCAGCCATTCAATGGTTGATTGATCAGGGTACAGAATTTACCCGTGATGAAAAGGCTTATCACCTTACGCGTGAAGGCGGGCACTCACACCGACGCATAATTCATGCCGCCGATGCGACCGGGCACGCGGTACATGAAACCCTGGCATCGCGTTGCGTAAACCACCCGAATATCAGCCTGTACGAATCTCACGTAGCGATTGATTTAATCACTTCGCGCAAGCTGGGCCTGCCGGGTACCAATCGTTGTCTGGGCTTATACGCGCTTAACATCGACAACCAGGAAGTCATAACCTTTAAGGCCGGGCGTGTGGTGCTCGCCACGGGTGGTTGCAGCAAAGTCTATCTTTATACCTCAAATCCGGACACCTCGACCGGGGATGGCATCGCCATGGCATGGCGCGCCGGTTGCAGTATCGGTAATCTTGAGTTTAACCAGTTTCACCCTACCTGCCTGTACCACCCGCATGCCAAGTCTTTTTTAATCACCGAAGCAGTGCGTGGTGAAGGCGGTAAGTTGTTGCTCGCAAATGGCCAGCCATTTATGCATAAACACGATGAACGTGGTGAGCTCGCTCCGCGCGATATCGTGGCGCGCGCGATCGACTACGAAATAAAGAAAAGTGGTGAAGATTGTGTTTACCTGGATATCAGTCATCGCTCTCCGGAATTTATAAAAACTCATTTCCCTAATATCTATAAACGCTGCCTGAAATTTGGTCTGGACATGACAAAAGAGCCCCTGCCGGTGGTTCCCGCCGCGCATTTTACCTGTGGTGGCATTTATACGGATCTAAAAGCCCGTACGGACCTGGCGCAGCTTTATGCCATTGGTGAGTGTACTTTTACCGGCCTGCACGGGGCCAATCGCCTGGCCAGTAATTCATTGTTGGAGTGCCTGGTATTTGCGGATGCCGCGTTTAAGGATATTCAGAAAAACCGTGAGTCGATTGAAATCGGCAATCAAGCTCTGCCCGCCTGGGACGAAAGCCAGGTCAGCGATCCTGATGAGCAAATCGTGGTCTCCCACAACTGGGATGAGCTGCGCCGGTTTATGTGGGATTACGTGGGCATCGTACGCACCGACAAACGTCTGGAACGTGCTATGCATCGCATCGAACTGCTGCAAGATGAAATCCGCGAGTATTACAGCAACTTCAGGGTTAATGGTGACCTGATCGAATTGCGTAACCTGGTGATGGTGGCTGAACTCATCGTGCGTAGCGCAATGTTACGCAAAGAGAGCCGCGGATTACACTATACCCTGGATTATCCTGAGCTATTGCCGGATGCACAGAAACGTGACTCCCTGCTGATTCATTAAAACCTGCACTTGAGAAAGTGTACCGTTCGTGGGTTTGTGTTTTCCCGGATTACTAATGAACAGCATATATATCCGTTATTCCGGTTTTTGTGTACGCCTATACGTGATTTTCTCCCGGTTTCTATTGAGCGCCCTACTACGGATGTGCTATATTTCGCGCATATGCGAACCGGGCTGATACAATCATTTTGTAGTCTGCCTACCGTAAATTTTATTCATATTCAAAATGGGATTTCTCATGAATTATTCTGACACCGATAGTAAGCAAGTCAAACACCAGGCCAGAAGAAAAATTTTAAAAACGACCGCCATAAGTGGTGCTGCGGTTCTGGCTATGCCTGAAAAATGGACCAAACCGGCTGTCGATTCGGTATTGCTGCCGGCTCATGCTCAAACAACGGCTGCCGCGGGCGCGAGCGCTACAGCAACCCAGGTTGCGTGCTCAGAAGGCGAAACAAAGGTATACACTGAAAGCCCCGGGGCGCCGATAGCCGTACCTGCAGGCGCCACAGCCGTAACCATCGTTGCAGCTGGTGGCGGTGGCGGCGGCGGCGGCGGCGGCGGCGCCT